>Ga0208826_1000013_pt1 | contig 288223 bp, 248 predicted proteins | sample AD_UKC115_MetaG_FD_184451 | JGI IMG/M metagenome (GOLD analysis project Ga0208826, IMG submission 184451) | Active sludge microbial communities of municipal wastewater-treating anaerobic digesters from Hong Kong - AD_UKC115_MetaG (SPAdes)... | ecosystem: Engineered > Bioreactor > Anaerobic >...
AAGTTACAATCAAAATCTTTACCGAAAATGGCGACCTGGTTCAGGTTCTCAAACATGATAGCCCGGTGGAAGCCGGTTACTATTTCTGGGATATGATTACTCTCAGTCAACAGGTTATCAGCAGTGGTGTTTATATCGTTGTGTTTCAGAAACCGAACGGCGAAACGGCTTTTCAGAAATTTCTGGTGGTACGATGAAGGCGCGAGGAATTATTATGAAAAAACTGATTTATTTGACTATTACTTGTATTTTGCTCCTAAGCCTTTCCTCGCCAATCAATGCTCAAGTCGGGCTGAAGAAAGTAGCGCAGAGTACGATGAACTTTTTGCTGGTGGGTGTCGCACCGCGTGCCAGCGCTATGGGCGAAGCCTATTGCGCTTTCGGAACCGGCGCGGAAAGCATTTTTTTCAATCCGGCCGGCATTGTCCAATCCACCCATCGGTTCGAATTGCAAACTTACAATACGCGCTGGATCGCCGACATCAATTACCTGGCTGGTAGCTTCATCTGGAATTTACGCCAGTACGGAACGCTGGGATTGAGTATGGTTTCGGTGGATTACGGAACGATTTATGGCACTAGCCTTTTGTCAGCGGCGGACAAAGACCTCTATCCTGCCGGTTATATTGATTTGGGCAATGTTGATAATGTCGGCTCCTATGCGTTTGGTCTAACTTATGGTCGCGCGATCAGCACCCAGTTTTTAATCGGCGGCAGTGTACGTCTCGTCGGTCAGAATTTAGGTCAAAGTCAAATGGCGGACGGCTTGAAAAATAATGATGCGGGTAAACTGGCATTCGACGCCGGGGTAAAATACCTGACCGATTTCAAGAGCTTTCGGTTCGCTATGTCCATTCGCAATTTCTCATCCAATATCAAAAGAGAAGAAATGGATGAACAATTACCGTTGCTCTTTACGATGGGGGTAGCAATGGATTTGCTGGATGTCATTGCGCCGACATTCTCGCAAAATAATTCTCTCAATTTAGCGGTTGATTTTCAGCATCCGAATAACTATTCCGAACGGATTAATTATGGACTGGAATATTTGCTATTCGATCAATTTGCGATCCGCGCCGGGTACCAAACCAATCAAGACCTGGCTTCTTGGTCGCTTGGAATGGGAATCAATGTAAACATAATCGGCAATACCGTCCAGTTTGATTATTCCTATTCTGACTTCGATTTATTTGATGGCGTTAATCGTTTCTCAATAGGAATAGCCTTGTGATAATTAAAAAAATGATGAGTTCACGTCATCAGAGAAGTTGTTTTCACCAGAGAATCTTTCTGATAGGCTTCGGATTATTGACGATTCTGGCAGTTAATCCCCTCGGCGCCGAGTTGCCCGATTTGACCTATTCCAATCCGATAATTCAGGCCGACTATTCCGATCCGGACGTTATTCGGGTAGGCGACGATTTTTATTTGATTTCGTCATCGTTTTCCCAGGCGCCAGGTGTTCCCGTTCTGCATTCGCGTAATCTGGTAAACTGGCAAATCATTGGATATGCTGTCCCGCATTTGCCCGATTCAATCTATGATTTACCTCAGCCTGGAAGGGGCATCTGGGCGCCGGCTCTTCGTTACCATAACGGCGAGTACTGGGTCTATTACGGTGATCCCGATCTAGGTATTTTTATGGTCAAAGCGCAAAATCCGGCTGGCCCGTGGGAGCCGCCAGTTCTGGTCAAACAAGCTTGTGGTTGGATTGATCCTTGTCCTTTTTGGGACGATGATGGTCAGGCTTATTTAATCCATGCCTGGGCAAAAAGTCGGGTAGGATTTAACAGTATCTTGACTTTGCATAAATTGAGCTCCGACGGTCGCCAGATTCTGGACGAAGGCGTGACCGTTTTCGACGGACATTCCACTCACCCAACGATCGAAGGTCCTAAATTTTATAAGCGTAATGGATATTACTATATTTTTGCGCCAGCCGGTGGCGTAACGAACGGCTGGCAGACTGGCTTGCGTTCAAAAAATATCTTGGGTCCCTACGAAGACAAAATCGTTCTCGAGCAGGGCACTACAGCCATCAACGGGCCGCATCAAGGGGCTTGGATCGAAACGAACCAAGGCGAATCCTGGTTCATTCATTTTCAGGATAAAGGGGCTTACGGCCGCATCTTGCATCTTCAGCCTGTTGAATGGCTAAATGATTGGCCGATGATCGGTATTGATCTGGACGGCAATGGGATTGGTGAACCGGTTCAATGCTTCCGCCGACCGGATGTTGACAACCCAATCTCTGCGTTCCAGATGCAAACCAGCGATGAATTCGAGAGTAATAGTCTCGGGCTTCAATGGCAGTGGCGAGCGAATTTTAAATCGGAATGGTTTACACTCTCGGCTCGATCCGGTTATCTGCGATTATTTACCGTGAATCCGGCGCCTGTTTGCCATAATCTTGGCGATTTACCCAATATTCTAACTCAAAAATTCCCCGCGGAAGCGTTCACGGTTACCACGAAGTTATCTTTCCATCCTGATAGTAACGACGATCAGGCTGGGCTGATTATTATCGGCAACGACTACGCCGCACTCAAAGTAACTCACCGCGGTGCGAGATACCAGCTGACTTACGCCGAATGTACCGAAATCGAGAAAGGCAAATCGGAAATAATTAGCGAAACCGTTGGCCTCAATAAGCCGGAAGTATTCCTAAAAGCTAACGTCGGCGAAGGTGCGGTTTGCACATTTAGCTACAGTACTGATGGCGAAAAATATTTACCGCTCGGCCGAAAATTCCAAGCCGTCAAAGGCAAATGGGTCGGCTCTCAAATTGGTATTTTTGCTACGACTACGCCGGGGAAAATTTCCAGTGGCTATGCCGATTTTGACTTCTTTCGCATCTCGACAATGGACAAAATCGAACTGAAATGAACATTATGAAGCCAAAGATAAACTTTACATTGGGCAGGTTTTTAATTTTTCTAACTGCCGCCGCTCTGACGATCATTATATATGCCGCGCATAATAAGCCTAGGGTTCACCTGATCGGCGATTCGACCATGGCAGACAAACCGCTGGACGATAATCCCGAACGCGGCTGGGGACAGCTTTTTCCGCTGTATTTTACGCAGGAGATTCAGATTATCAATTACGCCCGTAACGGTCGCAGTACGAAGAGTTTTATTGACGAGGGATTATGGGCTAATGTTTATAATAACCTAAAGCCAGGCGATTTTGTTTTTATCCAATTCGGTCATAATGGCGCCAAGTCCAGCGATACGACCCGCTACGCTCCCGCTCGGACAACCTACCGCGCTAATCTGATCCGATTCATCACAGAATCACGCGGCAAAGGCGCCTATCCGATATTGATTACTCCAGTCAATCGCCGCAAATTCAATGAAGCGGGCGAATTCGTTGATCAACACGGTGATTATCCGGTCGTTGTCCGCGAATTAGCCGCTGAATATGACGCGCCTCTGATTGACTTACACGCCCGCAGTTGGGAACTATTTAGCCATCTGGGTGCAGAAAAATCTGCGGAATTATTTCTGCGTGTCCCAGCGGGAGTCTATAAACATTATCCCGATGGAAAATCCGACAACACGCATTTCAATCGCTACGGCGCAATCCGGATTTGCGAATTAGTTATCGAGGAAATGAAAGCCATTGATCTGCCGCTGGTAAAGTATCTCAAAGATGGACCGGAGTTATCGGATATGGGCGTCGGGAAGGTTGTCGGTCTGGACTACTTTTACAATCACGAATTCAAAAACGGCAATCAGTACCATTACACCTGGGAAGATCGCGAGAACTCCGGATTTTACGAACTGGGTAATTTGTTCGAAAATTGCGGGGCATTTATTGCCGAAGTATGCGCTGAACCGACGCCAGAGGAACTGGCTCGACTTAGCATTTACATCATCGTTGATCCGGATACGCCGCAAGAAACCACCGTGCCGAATTATATTTCCGAAAAAGCAATCAAGACCATCACGAATTGGGTGGAATCCGGCGGCGTATTAGTCCTTCTCGGCAATGACGCTGGCAATGCCGAGTTCGAACATTTTAACCAGCTGGCACAGAATTTCGGGATTCACTTCAATGAAGTCAGCCTCAACCGGGTTACCAATAAGAATTACGAAATGGGCAAATTCGACAATCTGCCGGATCATCCGTTATTTGAGAATATTACCAAAATTTATATGAAAGAAGTCGCATCGTTGACTTTAGCAGGGAATGCCGAACCGATTCTGATGTCTGGCGGCAATGTAATCATCGCCAGTTCGAAGTACGGTCAGGGATTGGTATTGGCTATTGGTGACCCTTGGCTATATAACGAGTACATTGACAATCGCATACTGCCCGCTGATTTCGAGAATTATTCAGCCGCCTTGAACTTTTGTAAATGGTTATTAAATCAAGCAAAGCGGGTGCGATAATCAAACTTGTTAAGTAACAATAAGTAATGAAATAGGAGGTATCTATGAAAAAGAGGAATTTTCTAGGATTAATCCTGACTATCTGCATACTGGTCACCGCCACCGTTCAAGCCCAAACGCTGGCGTTCGTAAATTGGAAATGTGCGCCACCTGACAGCCAGAGAGTCTCAGCCACAGCGGGCAATCTCTTGGGACTACCCCAGATCGGCGCGCCGGGCTTTGTCGTCCGGGATTATAAAGAAGGACCCGGACCCGATCAACGCTGGTGGCCTTATGAAAACGGATCTGCGACCTACTGGGGAGCAGAGAGCCTTCAGGTTGATACTCGCTGGGTACAGTTTGCGGCTTACCCCAAGGAGAATATCACTTTTCATGCTGACAGTTTCACCTGTTTCATTGGCGCCAAGGGTACCGGTGAAATGCGAGCAAATGTCTGGTACGCAACCGATACCAGCTTCGCGGATGCAATTCAAATAAATGACAGTGTATTGGTCCTTGCCAAGGATAATCATATTTTCTATAACTTCGCCATTGATACCACTATTTCATCCGCCGATACTCTTTTCATTCGAATCTATCCCTGGTATCAGGGTTCATCTTCAAACTCCAAATATCTTTACTTGCTCAATGCTACTATCTGGGGCACCACCGAAGGCGAATTTGTGGCGAATCCTCCGACAGTAACAACGGCGCCAGTGACTGATATTTCGACAACCTTTGCTATCAGTGGCGGTACTGTCACCGATGACGGCGGCGCGCCAGTGACCGCCCGTGGCGTTTGCTGGAAAACGACCAGCATGCCGGACACTTCTGACAACAAGACCAATGACGGGGAAAGCAGTGGCGCTTTTGTCAGCCTCATCACCGGATTGGAACCCGGCACGACTTATTACGTTCGGGCGTATGCCAGCAATAGCGCTGGAATAGGTTATGGCGAAGAAGTTACTTTTAAGACACTGGATTCACTGGAAGTACCAGCGGTTGAGACGGCTAAAGTAACCAATATAATGGTAAAAACTGCCACCTGTGGCGGAAACGTAACTGCCTGGGGTGGCGATACGGTACGCGTCCGCGGCGTTTGCTGGAATACAACCGGCAATCCTACTATTGCCGACAGCAAAACCGAGAACGGCAGCGGGCTGGGTACTTTCCAGAGCATTCTTTATCCGCTGACTGAAAATACAACTTATTATGTGCGCGCTTACGCCACCAATAGTAAAGGCACTGGCTATGGAGAAGTGGATTCTTTCACAACGCAGACCCCAGCTCCGGATGTTCTTAAAATCGTAGCCGCGGACGGCAGTGGGGATTACCCAACCGTGCAGGCGGCCTTTGATGATGTGCCCGATTATTACACCGGTCGTTACATTATTTATGTTAAAAAAGGTGTTTATCACGAAAAATTGTTCCTGGATCGCTACAAAATGAACGTTATTCTCATAGGTGAAGACCGCGACAGCACCATTTTGACCTACGACGATTACGCCGGTAAAGCCGGCGGAACGTCGAATTCTTATAGCGTCGCCATTGATGCCGATGATTTCGTGGCGATGAATATCACTTTCCAGAATACAGTAAAAAACGACGGCACATTCAGCGATCAGCAGGCGGTGGCTTTGAGAGTCAATGGCGACCGGCAGGCTTATTATAATTGTAATCTGTTGGGTTACCAAGACACTTATTATCTCTGGGGCGCCTGGGGTAATCGCGTCACTGGTCGTGTTTATATGCACAAATGCTACATCGAAGGCTCGGTAGATTTCATCTTCGGGCGCGATATTGCCGTCTTCGATTCCTGCCACATTAATGTCAATCGCAATGCCGGCACGATAACCGCCGCCAGTACCGAACCGGGAGCGAAATTCGGCTTGGTCTTCAGAGATTGTATCATTACCGCCGACGAAATTGGGTTCAATGAATTACCGATTGGCAATATCTATCTTGGTCGTCCCTGGGCTGCGGCTCCACGCACAGTTTTTATCAAATGCGAGGAACCAGAGGTCTTGAATCCGGGTGGTTGGCTAGAATGGAATGTTGTTCCAGCACTTTACGCTGAATATCAATGTACCGGTCCGGGCTCGAATACCTCTAGCCGCATCGCCATTTCCCGGCAACTGACCGATGAGGAAGCTCAAGAATATACTCTGGAAAACATCTTTGCCAAGACTTCCTATCCCACGATCGCCTATGATTGGCTACCGGTTAAACCGAATGTCAATATTCCGGGCGTTGCCGTCAAACCAGATGCTAATGTTCCGTTAACTTTTAATCTTGGCCAAAATTACCCGAATCCCTTCAATCCGACGACAACTATCCGCTATGAACTTGCCCAACCGGGCAAAGTTAGCCTGACAGTACATAATTTGCTGGGTCAAAAAGTCCTGACTGTCGTTGATACTTACCAGCCGGCCGGATATTATACGGTAACTCTGGATGGAAGACAGTTATCCAGCGGGTTATATTTCTACCGGATCGAGACGGAAAATTTCCGCCAGACTCGCAAAATGATGATTTTGAAGTAATGAACGGTTGATTCTATAACATTATTATGACTGAAATAATTTGATGTTCCGATTAGATTCCCAGCGCCGATTTATTATTAAACTACCCCAAAATAGCCAGTTTATTAATCGGTGCATTATTCGGAAAAATTGGAGTGCAATACCGTTTTTCACTTCAATGATTTTAAACTGGCTCATCATCGGTCAACTGCTCGCCCAAACCAGTGCCACGAGCACCTGGCCACTAACCGCCAATCAAAATGCCTCAGTTACCGGAAACCTTTGCGCCGCTCCTCAGACTTTAAACAATATGCAGGTCAAGTACGAAAGCGGTGTGCAACGCAGTAGTCCGAGTGGAATAGCCGGTTCTTGGCCGGAGGAAACCAGCGAGAATATCAACCGTTTTATGCAATTCGCAGTAACACCGGTCGAAGGTTATATTTTCAACGTAAATTCCATTGAAATGAAACTGTATGTCAATTCTGGAAGTAATATGCGCGCTAACGTGTATTACGCGACCGACCCGCTCTTTGTGACCAAGACCCAAATCGGTTCGACCTACACCTTAAGTTCATCGGTACCATCAGCCCCAAATATCACGGCTACCTTAAACTGCGAAGTTGCTTACGGTGATATTTTCTATGTCCGCATTTATCCGTGGTACACCACCTCGACAACCGGTAAGTACATCATCACTAATTCGGTGGTTATATCGGGTACAACTGTACCATCTACCTATATACTGGTCTTACCAGCGTCGCTGAACGGATTTATCCAAGAAAATGCCACAATTCCCTCATCAGCCCAGACCTATTTGCTAAGCGGCAAAAACCTGATGGATTCCGTAACAGTTTATCCACCGCCGAATTTTGAGATTTCAGCCGACGATGGTGCGACCTGGATTGATAGCTGTGACTCACTCCATCTACCTGTCATAGACGGCAATATCGTCGGTCAACCTCTTTCTATCGCCGTTCATCTGAAAGCCGACTCATCCGGCGAGTATAGCGGAACAATCGAACATAAAAGCGACGCCACAGCTACTTTCGTGAACGTATCGGGAGCCTTTCTGGCAAATGAACCGACCGTAGCTTCGGTAATATCAGCTGACTCGGTAACCGGTAAAACGGCTACTTTATCTTTCAGCGGCGGTGATGGAGCGCGACGCGTGCTCACAATTCGCCCCGGCACTGAGATCGCCTGGTTACCGGAAGATGGCAAGCCGGTCAGGGGCGTTTCGTCAATTTTTACTGAGGCAATTGATCAAGGCGATGGCACCAGAATAGTTTATGACGGCGAGGATACTACCGTTACTGTTACCGGCTTGACCGGCAATACGACTTATACCGCGGCGATTTTCGAATACAACGTCGCAACCGGAAATACTTATAACTACCTCACAACTCAATATGGCATATTTACCTTTACAACGGCAATCGTACCTGAACTTAGCGTATCACCGATTGTGTTGAATTTCGGCAGTGTGCTTATTTCCCAGAAATTGATCAAAAGCTACACACTCACAGGCCGTCACTTGATTGAAAATGACGTGATCCATATTATTGCTCCACCGGATTTTGATTTATCGTTAGCGCCCGATACGGGATTTGTGCCATTATTGCCAATCGCTTCCACAACACTATCCTTTGATACAACCGTGTACGTTCGTTTTACGCCAACAGAACCGCATACTTATTCCGGCTTTATTATACATACCTTAGGCAATGATACCGTAACTCTTGCCGTATCAGGTCGGGGAGCCTATTCTCTGGTGCCGACTGCGGAGCCGGTCGGATTCGCCACCTTGAACGGCGGAGCTTCCGGTGGGCAAGGCGGCGACAGCGTCATCGTTACTACAGCTGAGCACTTTTACGAATTGATGCACGCGCGCGAAAATAAAAGTACGGCACCTCTAATTGTCCACATTTCCGGAACGCTCAGCGGCTATTCTTCAAAAATTGCCATCAAGCGCACTGCTAATATCTCCATAGTCGGATTGGATTCTGACGCCGGGCTGAATGGCTTCGGCATAAAAATCGCCGAGTGCAATAACATCATTGTGCGCAATTTGACCTTTGCTGATTGTCACGTTGATGAAAAAGATGCGCTCGAGATTGACAGTTGTCAGAACGTATGGGTTGATCACTGTACTTTTACCGATAGCCCAGCCAACGATCCCTCCGGTAGTAATCATGACGGCTTGCTGGATATAAAAAACGGTAGCCGCAATATTACCGTATCTTATAATTATTTTACCAATCATCGCCAAACCTGCCTACTGGGACACACGGAGAGTCAGCCTACTGACACCGTTATGACTGTGACCTATTATCGTAACTGGTTCGACGGCACTTATTCGCGTCATCCACGGATCCGCTTTGCCAGAGCTCATATCGTAAATAATCTCTACACCGACATCGGGAGCTATGGGGTTGGGGTAACTTGTAACGCTCAAGTTTTGGTTGAGGCAAACCACTTTGAAAATACGCCCACGCCTATATTAATTTCTCAGGTAAACGACCCGAATAGAACTCTCAGTGGCGATCCCGCCGGTTATGTTAAGGCAATTAACAATTTAATGGTAAATTCCGGGGCAATCGTCGAAAATCTCTCCAATTATCATTTCGATCCCAACGATTATTACAGCTACGATGTGGCACTGGTCAATATGGTAAAAACTCTCGTTATGGAAAATGCCGGAGCTGGTCGTCTCGACACTAACCAGTCGGTGACGCGCAGGACTGACATTCCATCGCCCAATAGGTTTCAGCTTCTGCCGAACTATCCCAATCCGTTTAACGCAGTTACCACCATCGGCTTTCAGATTCAGGTTGCTGGCAAGGTTTCCTTGAAAGCCTACGATTTACTCGGGCGGGAGGTAGCGACGATTTTCGCAGGTGAAAAACCAGCTGGATATTACCGGTTCACCTTTGACGCCAGCCATCTACCGGGCGGGATTTATCTCTACCGATTCGAATCCGGTAATTTCCATCAAACTCGCAAAATGACCATTCTAAAATAATACCGACCAAAAAATCTAGGGGGTGGAACACAATGATTAACTCTAAAGAAAACCAGGTGAAAACAACAAGGTGCAAAACATTTCCTAAACCAATATTAATTTGTGAATTAATCTGGTTGGCATTTTTCGGCTGTTTAGCAAGTAATTTACAGGCATCCGGTAATGAAGTTCACCGTTACTTGAGCGACCTTCCATTTGAAATGCCGGAAATGGCGTTGCCGGAATTTCCCGATCGGGTTTTCAACGTTATTGATTTCGGCGCAATTGGGAACGGCATGACAGTGAATACCACGGCAATTAATACCGCTATCAAGGCTTGTGCGCAGTCCGGTGGTGGAACGGTAATCGTGCCAAAAGGACTTTGGTTAACCGGTCCATTAAAGATGGCAAACAATGTGAATTTACATCTGCAGAATGGGGCATTGGTAATTTTTAGTCCCAATCGTAGCGACTACCCGATTATCAATCTGCCGGGCAAAGGTTTTACTACCCAACCCTTGATTTACGGAGAAAAACTGGAAAATGTAGCTATTACCGGCGAGGGAATTTTCGACGGTTGCGGTGAAAATTGGCGCCCGGTTAAAAAATTTAAGACGACTACCTCACAATGGCAGGAACTGTTGAAATCGGGCGGGGTAGTCAATCACTCCGGCGACATCTGGTGGCCCTCAATAGAGGCAATGCAGGGCGAACTTTTTCTCGATTCGCTTCTGGCAACTAAACCGAAAAATGAATTAGTGGCGGAAGATTTCTTGCCCGCGCGTGATTTTCTGCGCCCCGAACTGGTACTATTAAATAATTGCAAAAGAGTTCTGGTTGATGGCCCAACTTTCAAAAATTCACCCAAATGGGCATTCCATACCCAACGTTGTGAAAACATTATTATTCGGAACGTCAAAATTAATAACGAGTGGTGGGCTCAGAACGGCGACGGCATTGATATTAGCTCCTGCAAAAATGTCTTAATCTATAAGTGCACCGTCACAGCCGGTGACGACGCCATTTGTATGAAATCGAGTAAAACCAAAGGACAAACCGAACCCAGCCTCCAGAACGTTGTTGTGCGCAATTGCATCGTCTATCGTGGGCACGGCGGATTAGTCATCGGCAGTAATACCGACGGTGGAATGCAGAATATCTTCGTTGACAACTGTATTTTCATTGGCACCGATATTGGACTGCGCTTTAAAAGCGCCCGCGATCGCGGCGGCTTGGTAGAAAATGTCATTATCCGTAATATTTATATGAAAGACATCGTCAACGAGGCAATTTTATTCAACACTTACTACGAAAACATCGGGCGCGAGGAAAAAACCTATCCAGTTACCGAAAAAACCCCGATTTTTACCAATTTTCGCCTCGACAGCATCTTTTGTTTCAGCGCCCGGCAAGCCATCGGCGTGGTGGGATTACCGGAAATGCCCGTTCACCGGATTGTAATCCGCAATTCTATTCTATCGGCAGACGTCGGCGTTACAGCTGAAAATGCGCGTGATTTTACCCTCGAAAACGTCACCATCATTCCTAAAACCGATCCGATTCTGCACTTAACTCAATGCGCCAATTTTCACCTTGACACAATCGGATTCCCCGCAACGATTTCTACCTTTATGACCCTATCCGGTAAAAATACGCAAGCCATTCACATTAAAAATACGGCACTATCTTCTCTCAAAAAACCAATAATTTTCTCTGCAGAAGTGAATCCCAATTCGGTAATTATCGAGTAAGCGGAGAATATCAGTTGTCTTAAGGGCACTTGGTTGCATGATTGTAAGGAAGTGCTAATAAGTGCTACTAAGTCCTTATAAGTTCTATTAAGACTTTAAAACTGTTTTAATTTCTTGGTGAAACTAGTCCCGCTCGTGAGTAACTCTCTTACCAGAGACTACTACGGGGCCTTCGGAGAATTCGTGAGCTATGCTTAACCTGAAATGGGTAACAGGTCTTCCGGTAACCGGTCTCCTCTCAGCCTAAACCTTTTCATTATTAAGCTCTGTAAGGGCGAACTATTTGTAGAATCTTGAATAGATTTAAATTCTTTGCGTGCTTTGCGGTTTATCTTTCAGTAACATTTTTATTTCTTATAAGCACTTAATAGCACTTCAAAATACTTAAAAGAACTTAAACTCGATTTCACTTCTTACTTTAATATATTTTTAAGAAATTATACCCGTGACTATTGATGTGTATTTAAAGCGACTTAATTAATTGCTAAATAAAAAGTGGATTGAGGGATTTTTAGACGGCTCGCCGCAATTCAGGCGAGCCTTCTTTTTCAAATGGAGGTGCCAATGCCGAAAATTTTAATTACCGGCGCGCTGGGGCAAATCGGCTCGGAATTGGTTCCAGCTCTCTGCCAGCGATATGGCTCCCGCAATATTATCGCGTCTGACATCCGGCCGGCAAGTGACCAAACTATTCTTAGCGCCGCGACCTTTGAAACGCTTGATGTTACGAATTTTAATCAAATTGCCGAGATCGTTAATAAATATCAAATAACGACCATTTATCATCTGGCGGCTCTATTGTCGGCTGTAGCCGAAGCCCATCCTCAAAAAGCCTGGCACATCAATATGAACGGACTTTACAATATGTTGGAAGTTGCCCGACAATATCATTGCGCCGTTTTTATGCCAAGTAGCATCGCCGCATTCGGCACATCAACACCGCGTTATATGACTCCTCAAGACACTATTCAACGTCCCGAAACAATTTATGGAGTTACTAAAGTTGCCGGGGAATTACTTTGCGATTACTACTTTAAACGTTTTGGCGTGGACACGCGTGGTGTCCGTTATCCCGGGATTATCTCCTCTAAAACTCCGCCTGGAGGGGGAACGACCGACTACGCTGTGCATATTTTTTATGCGGCAATTAAACAGAAACATTACACCTGTTTCCTGAAACCGGGCACTTTTCTGGATATGATGTACATACCGGACGCTATCAAAGCCGCGATAAATTTGATGGAAGCCGACCCGGCCAGATTGCAACATCGCAATGCTTTCAACATTACCGCTATGAGCATTGATCCGGAAATGCTCGCCGCCGCAATCCGCAAACATATTCCGGATTTTACGATGGACTATGCCATTGATGAGGTTCGACAGAGAATCGCAGACTCCTGGCCAAGCCATATTGATGACTCTGCCGCCCGCGCCGAGTGGGATTGGCGTCCGGACTATAACCTCGAGACGATGACTGCTGATATGTTAAAGCAGCTTTCGATTAAATTAAAGAATACTAAATAATTCAATTTTTCATTTTACATTTCAATTATGATTTATGGAATCGGAATAGACCTGATCGAAGTCGAACGCATTGCCCGGCAATTAATCGGCAAAACTCATTTCCGCGAGAAAATCTTCTCCCTAAATGAGATCGCTTATTGTGAGGACAAATCCAACCAGGCTGAACACTACGCCGCCCGTTTTGCCGCCAAGGAAGCTCTTTTCAAAGCTCTCGGTACCGGCTGGCGCGGCGGGCTGAACTTCGCTGAAGTAGAAATACTTAACGACGATCTCGGCAAACCAGCATTCAACTTTCTCGGAAAAACCAGCCAAATCATTGAAGAATTAAACCTGACCCACATCCATCTTTCGCTAAGCCATCTGGCACAAATCGCCGTAGCGGTCGTCATTCTCGAAAAATAGCATCGGTTTATAAAAAGTTTCCTTCTTCGGTAACTGTATTAATTTTTGAGAAAATTATTAATGTTCAGGTCATTGCGCCTAGCAGAAAAAATTCATCGAGATGGCGATTCTTAATAGGTAAAAATTTAAATAATGGGCCAACAATCTATAAAAAGTTGCTTAACTGGTTTTATTTCAATTAGCCGATTAAATTTTGTCATAAAAAAGTGAAACCGTTAATCGAAATTATATCTGCTATGAACTCTCATCGAGCAACTCCGTTCTATTTGCTAAAAATAGAAAACAAAGTGAAAGCCTTAGAAGATTTCTATTTAATACAAGGACTTTACTATGTCAAACAATAAACTCGATATCAAATCTCTGGAAAGCTGGCTCTGGGAAGCCGCGTGTAAGATTCGCGGACCAGTTGACGCACCAAAGTATAAAGATTACATTTTACCGCTAATCTTCTTGAAGAGACTCTCGGATGTATTCGAAGATGAGCTCGAGCGACTTGCGCAAAATTATGGCTCGAAAGAAACAGTCGAAGAGTTGCTCGCTCAGGATCACAAACTCGTGCGTTTTTATTTGCCCAAAAACGCTCGATGGGAAGTGATTGCAAAACATACAACGCAAATTGGCGAACATCTAACGGATGCCGTGCGACTCATTGCAAAAGAAAATCCGAAACTGCAGGGCGTGGTGGATACGGTTGATTTCAATGCTACAACTTCCGGGCAGAGAATTCTTGGCGATGATGTATTGAAGGAACTTATCAACGTGCTGAGCAAATACCGACTCGGCTTGAACGATGTTGATGCAGACATTCTGGGGAGAGCGTACGAATATCTGCTGCGAAAATTTGCCGAAGGTTCCGGTCAGAGCGCGGGCGAATTCTATACTCCCGGCGAGGTTGCCATCCTGATGTCGCACATTCTCGATCCTGAACCTGGTAATGAAATCTACGATCCCTGCTGTGGCTCGGGAGGACTCCTCATCAAATGCTTTCTACGCTTCAAGGAAAAATACGATTCTGATCCTGCTCTTGAACCACTCAAGTTTTACGGTCAGGAGGTGCTGCCTTCAACATTTGCAATGGCAAAGATGAATGCCTTTATTCACGATATGGAAGCGGAAATCGCTCTCGGCGATACCATGAACCGACCCGCATTCCTTACACCGCAGGGTTCGCTCGAAAAATTTGATATTGTTACCGCCAATCCGATGTGGAATCAGGATTTTTCGCAATCTGTTTATGAGAACGATCCCTACAATCGATTCGATTATGGTTATCCACCTTCTAACAGTGCCGACTGGGGATGGGTTCAGCATATGTTTGCATCGCTTAACGATAAAGGGAAAATGGCTGTGGTGCTCGATACAGGTGCTGTTTCCCGTGGAAGCGGTAATGCAGGCAGTAACCGCGAGCGGGATATTCGAAAGCAGTTTGTAGAAAACGATCTGGTCGAGGCTGTGCTGTTATTGCCGGAAAATCTTTTCTATAACACCACTGCGCCGGGAATAATTATCGTCATCAACAAAGCAAAGAAGAAGGAACGAAAAGGGAAGATACTGCTCATCAATGCTTCGAAGCTCTTCAAGAAAGGCAGGCCAAAGAATTATTTACCCGACGAAAGCATTGAACAGATTGCCGGGAGCTATCTCAACTGGAAGGAAGTGGAAGGCATCAGCAAGATTATTACAAAGGAAGAAGCCGCCCGAAACGACTACAACCTGAGCCCCAGCCGCTACGTTGCTCAGAACGGTGAGGATGATACCCTGCCGCTTGAAGATGCGGTTGTGCAATTGCAGGAAGCAGAAGAAGAACGCAAGGAAGCCGACGAAAAACTGAAATCCATCCTTAAGGAAATGGGATTATGGAAAAAGTAGAAAATCATACTGCTGAATTCAAACAATCGTGGCATGACGAATACCTAAAAACCGTTGCTGCATTTGCAAATACAGAAGGCGGAACCATTTATATTGGTTATGATGACAGGGGAGAAGTGGTTGGTCTTGAAAAATCCGAAACAAAAAAAATGCTGGAAGATTTACCAAATAAAATTAGAAGTAAATTGGGAATAACTCCTTTCGTACGAGAAGAAATACAGAATGGGAAAAGTTTGTTGAATATTGAGATTCCCTGTTCCTCTTTTCCTGTTTCGTGCGACGGTAAATTTTATATTCGAGCTGGCAGTACCACGCAAGAGCTTTCTGGAATAGAGCTGTCTTCGTTTCTTCTGGAAAAAACAGGAGATTCATGGGATGAACTACCAACAAGTGAAAATATAGGTCAACTTGAGGAAGTACTTGATAACGAAAGCATAGAAAAATTCAAGGTGCTTGCCCGCCAGCGGCTTCCTCTCATTGAGCAGGATACCACAAAAAGCATCCTGCAAAAACTTAACCTGATCACAAAAGATGGGCGCCTTACTAGAGCTTGTATTTTACTTTTTGGCAAAAATCCACAGAAATATTTTATTTCTGCCTATTCAAAGGCAGGAAGATTTAAAAACAACACTATCATTCTGGATACGGTAGAAGTAAAGGGAAATTTATTCCAGCAACTCGATGGCATTCTTGAAGCCATAAAAAAGAATATAAATGTGATGTTCGATACTTCTGTTAGAGAGCTTTCTCTTGAAGGTGTAGCAAGAAGGGAAATATGGGATTACCCGCTCGATGCGCTGCGAGAAGCTGCAATCAATGCATTGGTTCACAGGGATTACCTTGATACTTCCTCTTCCATTGAGGTACGTATATATGACGATGAACTCATTTTATCGAACCCGGGGAAATTAATGCCACCATTGACTATTGAGCAGCTAAAAGAAAAACATTCCGGAAGGCAAAGGAATCCACTTATTGCGACAGTCTTTTATTATGCCAATCTCATTGAATCCTGGGGATCGGGCACACTCAAAATGATTGACCTGTGTAAAGAGCAGAATCTTCCTGAACCCGAATTCGTTGAAAGAAAAGAAGGAATAGGAGAATTTGCTGTAGTATTTCATAAAGATATTTTTAATGAGGAAGAACTGAGAAAAAGAGGGCTAAACGAAAGACAGATTAAGGCAGTAAAATATGTAAAAGAAAAAGGGAAAATTACTAATAGGGAATATCAGGACATTTCTAAAATTTCTGAAAGGACTGCAACCAGGGACTTACTTGATTTGGTTGTCAAAAATATTTTTGTGCAAGTAGGTAGTACAGGAAAAGGAACGAATTACATATTAAAGACGCCATGAAGACGCCAAAGACGCCACAAAGAAGTCATAAAGACGCCAGGGAAAAGTAACAATGATAATTAGAAAATGATCAGGTAATGAAAGTAATGAATAGGTAATGATCTGTCACCAAATATTTTAGATAAAAGAGCCAAAGGGCTAAAAGGGCTAATGATTGGCTAAATTGACTAACAATGGACTAATAAATGACTAATCGGGTGATTAATAGGCAATGCCAGCTTTTAATTTTTAAGAAGGAAGAATTTCAAAAATTAAATTATCGGACATTTGCAGATGGAATATTGGATATTGGATGAAGAAAATGGCATGGAATATTTTCATTAATAACTAATGGGCTAAAATGGCTACTAATTGGCTAATAGAGGGCGAATAATTGGTGTAAAAAAGCAAGGAATAAACTTATGAACGAACAACAGGACATAGAATTCAAATCGCAATGGAGCGATACCATTCTAAAAACGGCATAAAAACGCCTTGAGGAAGTAAAAATGATAACTTGGGAATGATTAGGAAATGAATGGCTTTTTACTGGTAATTCATAAATATGGCGGAGGTTCGGAGAAAAGTTCGGAGAAAATCCTCAATTTGATTTCTAAAAATCCTTATACCACTATTTCTGAGATTGCAAATACCTTAAGCATTACAACACGAGCGGTAGAAAAACAGATAAAGAAATTACAGGAAAATAACAAATTAAAGCGCATAGGTCCCGCTAAAGGCGGACATTGGGAGGTGGTGGAATGAGGGGGAAAATAGGGGTCCAAAATTTTGACTCTCATTCTCCCCACAACCCGGACTATTGATTCGCAAATTGAGGCATTGGTTGATAAAATTTTTTCTTTGACAACAGGCAAATATTTCGGTATCTAATAGATTGCATAGACATAAAAATCAACGCATAAAATAATATGAATATGAAACCACCCACCAACAACACACCCCCACAAGGCTACAAAATGACCGAACTCGGAGCACTGCCGGAGGAGTGGGAAGTGGTGAGACTGGGAGAAGTAGCTGATTTTTTCATTGGAAGAACCCCTAAAAGGGCTGAAAAATCTTATTGGGACAATGGAAAATATTCTTGGATTAGTATAGCTGATATGAAAGATTTTGGCTTTATATCTAAAACTAGTGAAAAAGTATCTCAACTAGCATTTGAGAAAATATTCAAAGAAAATATTGTTCCGAAAGGCACACTAATTATGAGCTTTAAACTTACCATTGGGAGAACAGCTATTCTTAACATTGATGCTCTCCATAATGAAGCAATAATTTCAATTTATCCTAAAGGCGAATTATTAAAAGAATTTTTATTCTATTTTCTCCCAACGATCGACTTTTCAAATTATTACGATAATGTTGTTAAAGGAAAAACTTTGAATAGTTCTAAAATCAAAAATCTTTTACTACCTCTTCCCCCCCTTCCCGAGCAGCAAAAGATAGCGGCGGTTCTCTCTGCGGTGCAGGAGGCAAAGGAAAAGACTGAGGCGGTGATAGCCGCCGCAAAAGCTCTCAAAAAATCCATGATGAAGCACCTCTTTACCTACGGACCCGTTTCACCCGAAGAGGTTGAAAAAGTGCCACTCAAAGAAACTGAAATCGGACCCGTGCCGGAGGATTGGGAAGTGGTGAAGCTGGGAGATACTTTTGAATTCAGCAAAAAACCAAGAAATTTAAAAATAAAAAAAGATGATTTTGTTCCATTTATTCCTATGGAAATGATTTCAGAAACAAACAAATCAATTAAATCATGGGAAGAAAAAAGGAATTCTGAAATTTCCAGCAGTTCATTTGTTTTTAGGAATGATATTATTATTGCAAAAATTACTCCATCATTTGAAAATGGAAAGCAAGCTATATTAGATAACTTACCCACTGATTTTGGATATGCTACTACAGAAATATGGGCTTTGCATCCAGCCAAAAATGTAAAGGCAATAACGTATTATTTACATTATTACTTGAAAATAAATTCCATCAGAAAGATTTTAGCGGGAAAAATGGAAGGTTCGACAGGAAGGCAAAGATTACCAAAACATGTACTTGAAAACCTTCCAATCCCCCTTCCTCCCCTTCCTACCCAGCAAAAAATTGCTTCCATTCTTTCAGCCATCGATGCTAAAATCGAAGCTGAGGAAAATAAAAAGAAGGCGCTGGAGGAATTGTTCAAAAGCCTTTTACATAACCTTATGAACGCAAAAATAAGGGTTAATCAATTGAAGGTATCCTCATGAGCAAACTTGGAAGTGAAAAATATTCGGTTCAAAAGCCAATCATAGATTATGTGCGGGAACAATCGGCAGAATATGTTGCGCAAAATGGCGCAAGAGTGTTTCTAAAGCTCGGCTGGCAGTACGTTTCTCCCGATGAAGCACTTCGCCTGCGAGGCGGAGAAACCGGAATGGTGTTCAAGGAAGTCTTCAGCGATCAACTTCAAAAACTCAATCCAGATTTTAAGGATTCCTCGATGGCTGAAGAAATTGTCAAAAAAATCGAATCCGTACCATCGAACATCGAAGGGAATTTTATCGCATGGGAATATCTCAAGGGTTTGAAAACCGTGTTTGTCCCTGGCGAAAAACGGGAACGTAACATCAAATTACTCGATACCGAAAATCTGGACAACAATGTTTTTCACGTTACCGATGAGTTTAAGTTTACGAACGGAATCAAAACCATCAGGCTGGACATTGTCTTTCTCATCAATGGTATTCCTGTTTTGTTCATCGAAACAAAATCATCCGATAAAATAGAAGGAATGAGCGAGGCGCTGGAGCAGGTCAAGCGGTATCACAGAGAATGTCCCGAGCTTCTTGCGGTTCTGCAAGTCTATGCATTGACTCACATTGTACAATATTACTACAGCGGCACGTGGAATACATCCGAACGTTTTCTCTTTAACTGGAAGGAAGAATCCGGCGGCGACTTCGAACATCTTGTTAAAACTTTTTTCGATAGAGAACGCGTCGTAAAACTTCTCGTTGATTTTATGATGTTCACGCGGCAGGACGATGCCCTTCTAAAGGTTATTCTTCGACCGCATCAAATGAGAGCTGTTGACAAAATTGTTGAACGTGCAAAGGATCCAGAAAAGCATCGGGGGCTTGTATGGCACACGCAGGGTTCTGGCAAAACTTACACAATGATTATTGCAGCGCAGAAGATCATTGCAAATCCGCTCTTCGAAAATCCGACGGTTATCATGCTTGTGGATAGGAACGAACTTGAGAGCCAGCTGTTTGGAAACATCGCAGCGCTTGGCATTGAAAACGTCGAGGTTACGGAAAGCAAAGAGCATTTGCGGAATCTTCTTTCCAGCGATCGGCGCGGTTTGATTGTTACGATGATTCATAAGTTCGAGGGAATACCGGCAAACATCAACACGCGCAAGAATATTTTTGTACTGGTGGATGAAGCGCACCGAACCACCGGCGGAAAGCTCGGTAATTATTTGATGGGAGCGCTTCCGAACGCCGCCTACATTGGTTTTACCGGAACACCAATTGACAAAACGCAATATGGCAACGGCACATTTGTTACCTTCGGCAAAGATGATCCGCCGAAAGGCTATCTCGACAAATACAGCATTGCAGAATCTATCGAAGACGGCACAACAGTCCCGCTCTATTATACTCTTGCTCCGAACGAATTGCGAGTGGAGAAGGAAGCGCTCGAGAAGGAATTTTTGAATCTTGCAGAAGCTGAAGGCATCAGCGACATCGAAGCGCTCAATAAGGTACTTGAAAAAGCAGTAACGCTCAAAAATATGCTTAAGAACAAAGAGCGAGTGGAAAAGGTTGCGAGATATATTTGCGACCATTACAAAAATTACATCGAACCCATGGGCTACAAAGCTTTTGTGGTTGCGGTGGATCGGGAAGCCTGTGCGCTTTACAAAGAGGAACTCGACAAATATCTACCGCCGGAATATTCAGAGGTAGTGTACAGCTCCGCTTTCAACGATTCACCTGAACTGGCTAAATATCAACTTTCGGAAATAGAAGAAAAAAGGATACGAAAAGCCTTTCGCAAATCGAACGAACTGCCCAAAATACTGATTGTAACCGAAAAACTTCTTACTGGTTTCGATGCGCCGATTCTCTATTGTATGTATCTCGATAAACCGATGCGGGATCATGTCCTGCTACAGGCAATCTCTCGAGTTAATCGTCCGTATGAAGATGATGAGGGAAGAAAAAAGTCCTCCGGCTTTGTACTCGATTTTGTTGGCATCTTCGACAATCTCGAAAAAGCGCTTGCGTTCGACTCGAAAGACATCGAAGGCATTGTACGCGATATTCAGGTTTTGAAAAATAGATTTGAAAACGAAATGAAACTCGGAAGAGAAAAATATCTCACGCTCATAAAAGGGAAAACGCAGGATAAAGCGGTAGAGGCGGCGCTGGAGCATTTCCGGGATGAAGAGGAGAGACAGGAATTCTATAAGTATTTCAAAAAGTTGTCAGATATCTATGAGATCATTTCACCGGATGAGTTTTTGCGCACTTATCTGGACGATTACGAAACGCTTTTAAGAATGTATAAAATTGTAAGGGAAAATTATGAGAGAGGGACTCTGATCGATAGAATGTTTACCAGAAAAACCGCTCTTCTTGTGCAGAAGCATACCACGAGCAGCGATATCAGACCGACGTTGGAAGTTTGTGAAATCAACGAAACGACTTTAAGAAGAATCGAAGAAAGCAAAGCCTCTGATACGGAAAAAGTATTCAATCTCATCAAGAGCATCGAGAGAACAGTCGAGGAGCAAAGTGGAAACTCGCCATATCTTTTTTCGATTGCCGAGAAAGCGGAACTTCTTGTAAAGATGTACAAGATGAGGCAAAAGAATACGCAGGAGACGCTGGAAGAGCTGAAGAAGATCATCGAAGAAATCAACGATGCAAGGAAAGAACAGACTGAAAAGAATATGTCGGCTGAGAATTTCACAATTTACTGGATGCTGAAGAGCGAAGATTTCAAAGATGCCGAAGCGATGGCAAATGAGATGAGGAAACTGTTCGAGAAATATCCGCACTGGCAGAAAAGCGAAAAGTACGAGAGAGAAATCAGGACCGGTATTTATCAGACTATCACGCGTTCAGGCGTAAAGGATGTTAAGGAAATTCCTGAGATTGTGAAGAAGATAATGAAGACGCTGAAAGCAAACAGGGAAGAATGATGACGCCGGAAAAATTCAAGGAAAATGTGCTGACGCTAGCGAATGATGTGGGAGTGAAGCCAAGAGAAATCCATATTCAGCCGATGAAACGCAAATGGGCAAGCTGCTCGAGCAAAGGAAGACTTACGTTCAATAAGAAATTATTGAAAGAACCAGAAGAGGTGAGGCTGAAAGTTATTCTTCACGAATTATTGCACTTAAAATATCCCAACCACGGCAAGATGTTCAAACTACTGCTGGATACCTATCTTCAAAAATCTTTATTGAAATAATAGAAAAATTTTAACAAGCCGTAGAGGCACGTTGCAACGCACCTCTACGGCATAAAACCATCAATTTCCTTATGAATACATCCATTCAGGAAATGTTCACCACCGTACCGCCAACTTATCGAATTCTGAACCAAATTTTGACTCTCGGGCAAGATAACGTGTGGCGCAAAAGAGCCGCCCGGCTGGCCGCTTCCGCAGGCGGAAGGCGATGGCTGGATGCCTGTGGCGGCACGGGCGAGATGGCTATCGAACTTTCCCGCCTAGCAAATTACGGCACGTCTATATTTGTAGCTGATTTTTCACTTCCGATGATGGGCAAAGCCAGGGAAAAGTCCGAGGCGAAGCATATCATTTTCACCTTGGCGAATATGAAATGTTTACCTTTTCAGTCGGACACTTTCGATGTCATTACAATATCCTTTGCCACTCGCAACCTCAGTATAAGTCAGGATAATCTTCACCAATGCTTAGGAGAGTTTCAACGAGTTTTAAAACCCGGTGGCTTATTTGTGAATCTTGAGACCAGCCAACCCCGATGGACGCCGATTCGCCGACTATTTCACCTTTATGTCAAAGCCACTGTGAAACCAATCGGTCGCTTGATTTCGGGTTCAGAAAACGCTTATTCTTATCTTTCCCATTCTATTCGCCACTTTTACTCTCCGGAAGAATTGGCTGAAATCATCCGTCAAGCTGGTTTGCGCGAGATCGGTTTCAAGCGGATGTTTTTGGGCTCGGCCGCTATTCATAAAGCCATCAAATAAATCAGGCTTAAAATCCAGTATTTGAAAAAATCGCTACACTAAACTTCTCAATGTCAAAAAAACTCCATTTCCATGATGAAAATCCCTTCTAAATTCAAAGTATCGCGGTCAGCACTCTACCAGCTTTCACTTTATCGGTTTTATCACCTAAATTTATATGTGTCGCCAGTCTGCCATAGTCGTATTACCATAGCAATTAAACAAAATGCTTCTCGCCAGCGAGGTCAATTATCAGTTTATCAACTAAATTATAAGGACTTATATGTACGGCAAATTACAACAGGATTTGCAGAGCCAGCTTGAATCCATAACTAAACAGGGGCTTTATAAATCCGAGCGCGTCATTGCCAGTCCGCAAGCGCCCCACTTGCGGCTGACTGATGGTCGGGAATTGCTAAATTTCTGCGCCAATAATTATCTGGGATTGTCAAATCATCCGGTTATTATTCAATCCGCCCAGTTAGCTCTCGAGCGCTGGGGTTTTGGGCTTTCCTCAGTGCGTTTTATTTGCGGCACTCAGGAAATACACAAGGAATTGGAGCGGCGGTTATCGGATTTTCTCGGCACCGAGGATACGATTCTGTTCTCGTCTTGTTTTGATGCTAACGGCGGTGTTTTCGAGCCATTGTTCGATGAGCAATGTGCGATCATCTCCGACGAATTGAATCACGCTTCAATCATAGACGGAATACGGCTCAGCAAGGCTCAGCGTTTCCGTTACTCCCATATGAATATAGATGAACTGCAAAAATGTCTGGAAAATTCTGCTCAGGCAAAATATCGCATTATTGTGAGCGACGGCGTTTTCTCAATGGACGGTCACATTGCGCCTCTGCCACAAATCTGTGAATTGGCTGAAAAATACGATGCGCTGGTAATGATAGACGACTCGCACGCCACTGGCTATCTCGGGCGAACGGGTCGCGGCACAGCGGAATACTACGGCTTGTTGGGAAAAATTGATATAATAACGACTACTTTCGGCAAAGCGCTGGGCGGCGCTTCTGGCGGTTGCATTTCCGGGCGGCGGGAAATTGTGGAATTTATGCGTCAGCGTTCGCGTCCTTACCTTTTTTCGAATTCCGTGGCGCCGGCCGTTATTGGAGCTACTTTAAAGGCTTTGGAAATCGTGCGGGCAAATCCGGATTTGCCACGCCGTACGATTGAAAACGCACACCTTTTTCGCCAAAAAATCGAAGCCGCCGGTTTCGACATTATCCCCGGCAATACCGCCATTATCCCGATTATGATTTACGATGAACCTCTCGCCATTAAAATCGCCGATCTTCTGCTTGAGGAAGGCATTTATGTTATTGGGTTCACCTATCCGGTGGTACCGCGCGGCACCGCCCGCATTCGCGTTCAGGTTTCGGCGGCTCACACTCCCGAGCAGATTGATCGAGCCGTGGCGGCTTTTACGAAAGTAAGGAAATCTCTCAATAAGGGATAAAAATAGTGTTTGACAAAGTTATAAGTTTTTTGTAGAATTAGCATCGGAAGTTGCAATCCCAATTTTGAGGATTTAATTTTTAACAAAAAGGAGGATTAACGATGGCTCTTTCAAAGGGAAGTGTTAACAAGGTCATACTGGTTGGTCGTCTTGGCCGCGATCCGGAAGTCCGCTACACCCCGAACGGCGATGCAGTTGCCGAGGTTTCCTTAGCAACAACTGAATCGGTAAAAAACCGTGACGGAAAACGTGAAGACCGCACCGAGTGGCACAATCTAGTGATTTGGCGCAATCAGGCGGAATTTGCCAAGGAATGGCTCAAAAAGGGACAGCTGGTCTACGTCGAAGGTCGTCTCCAAACCCGTCAATGGGAAGACAAAGAAGGTCAGAAACGTAGTAAAACTGACATTCAGGTAGACCAAATTACTATGCTAGGTGGTTCCGGACGCGGACGCGAAAAAGAAGCCGCTGAACCAGAAACGCCGCCCGAGCCATCTCCGGATGATGAAATTCCCTTCTAAGATTATCTTATAATTCATTGTGATCTTAGGATAAATCTGACCCCGTTGGGCGCCGATCCGGTCGGTCTTAGCGCATTAATAGGTAAAGGAACTTTTACCGATGAATTCCCGCATAATCGAGGTCGGTGGAATTTCAGTATCTTCAACTGGCAGAAAATACGATAGCATATCCAATAAGCGCTGTGCTTCCGGATAGCTATGATGATTTTCCGGCACATTTTTCAGCATGGTAACCGCCAGGGTCTTCAAAACGCCATGTTCATAGACCAGCGATGAATTGAACATGATATCGGCGTTGCCCTGGAAGGTGAAAATATATTTATTCTCACCCTCGACAACTTTCTTCCACATTTCGATAGTTTCAGCCGCACTATACCCGCGATATTTATAATCGCGTACAATCCGGCGTAATAGTCGGGTGTCATGAGTACGAACACGGTTCATATGATCAAAATTCAAGTGAGTAAGGGCACTAACGTAAATTTTGAATTTATAACGTTCATTAACTTCAGGAGTCAAGCCCGGATTAATGCCGTGAATTCCTTCGAAAATTAATATCGTTTGGGAATCAATTTTCATGGGCTTGGTGGCGGGAGTTTTGGTCCCGGTAATAAAATTATATACCGGCGGTGTAATCGTCTCGCCCCGTAAAAGTCGTTGCAGATGATCGTTCAAGAGCTCGAGGTCAATCGCATCCAGCACTTCATAATTAATTCGCTTGCCCTGAAGTTTGGCCAGTTCAGCCCGGTCACGGAAGTAATTGTCCAGTGATAACAGAAGGGGCTTGAATCCCAGAACCCGTAACTGAATAGCGAGGCGCTTGGCAAAGGTAGTCTTGCCGGAAGACGATGGCCCAGCTACAAATACAAAACGGCGCTCGCCTTTATTTGAAATCTGGTCGGCAATGCTGGCTATTTTTTTCTCGTGTAAAGCTTCATCAATTTTGATTAAATCCGAAATCTGATTTTCGACTATCGTACGATTGAGATCGGCTACCGTACTGATCTCTAAAATGCGTCCCCATTCCTCAGTTTCCTGAAAAATTTCATACAGTCGCGCCTGATCCGTGAAAGGTCGCAGACGACGATCATCTCCTTCGGTCGGACAACGCAGGACGAATCCTTTTTGGTAGGGTCTAATTTCGAATACTTTAATCAGTCCGGTACGGGGAGCCGGCGGTGAGAGTAACCAGAAACGGCGACCGTTAATTTGGTATAATGTAACAAAATTGGCTTCGCTATATTTCAGCAACTCTTCAGTATCTTCTTGCCCGATTTCTTTAAAATACCGACGGGCGTCGTTACAGGAAATTAAAAGCGGTTCGATCGCATAATCGGCTTCTACCACTTTAATAAAAGCCGCTGAAATTTCTTGAGCGATTTGAGGCGTGCAAAAATCTTCATTCACGAATCGGCAGAAGACACCGTCGCACATACTATGCATCACGATCAGACGCTGAGCAGGATACAAATCCTCGACCACATAATTTAAAATCAGGATAGCCGCGCTTTCATAAGCCCGCCGGGATGACTCATGGAAGTATCGGAGAAGGCTGATTTTAGTCGGCTCGTTGACAATTTCGTTAAATGACGTAAAAGTATTGTTGCGAATAACGATATACGGCTTATATCGGTTATGCGGCAGAGCTTGTTTAACGATTTCAATTATTTTTTGGCCGGGTTGAACAGTAATCGTTCGCTTTTCCCCGAGATTCACTTCTATCATTTCCATAGATTGGAAATTATCAATAAAATATCGAAAAATAAAGTTTGGTTTTTGACGATAGATTAATAATTTCAGGTTAATGGTAAATGATTGTTCATTACTCGCTAAAAAATAACTGGGGAGATCAAAATGAATACATCGGAAACTGAAAATTTACTGGCTATGCCGACTTTTCGACATAGACGTCTTCAAAACTGGATTATCATCGGCTTGTTGTACTCCTTTTTCTATATGTCCCGTTATAATTTTTCAGCGATTGCGCCGACTCTCCAAGCTTTTTTCGGCTGGACTAAAAGCAATTTAGGGGTTTTCGAAACACTTATGCCTTTGGTTTATGGTTTGGCGGTCGTTATTAATGGCCCGCTCGCCGATAAAATCGGTGGCCGCAAGGCTTTCCTGATTGGTGCCCTGGGTGTTGTAATTATGAACGGGCTGTTTGGATTTTTCCACATTTTGGTCCAAACTCCAGCCGTCTGGGCTGATCAAGAGATTGTCTCCGAAGCCGTTTTAAAATTTGGATTCTCCAAATCGGCGCTTCTCTGGACCCTAGCTATTATCTGGGCAATTAATGGCTATTTTCAATCTTTCGGCGCATTATCAATCGTAAAAATCAATGCCCAATGGTTCCATATCAGAGAGCGGGGCACATTCTCTGCATTCTTCGGCGTGCTGATCCGATTTGGTCTGATACTAGCTTTTTCCGGGACACCATTGATCGTAAAATTCCTGCCATGGTATTGGGCTTTTTGGATTCCGGCATTAGTGGTAGCACTACTTTTCGTCCTGACCATTTTCTTTGTACGAGACACTCCCGCCGAAGCTGGCTTTCCGGAACTCGATACGGGCGATGGTGACGTTAATCTTGAGGAAAAAATCAAGTTCAAAGAAGTGCTTACCAAAGTGTTCGGTAGTAAGGTTATGTGGACTATTGCCATTGGTTCGATGATGATAGGTTTTGTACGGCGCGGCGTGGTAGATGCCTGGTGGCCAATTTATTTCAAAGAAATGCAGGGAGTTACCGGAGTAGATTTCGCTTTTCAATTAACCGCCTGGGGTATTGCTATTCTGGGAATAATCGGTGGTTTTGCCTTCGGTATTTCCTCCGATCGGGTCTTTGGAGGCCGGCGGGCGCCCGTGATCGTAATTGGTTTCTGCGGTATGATTGTAATTCTCACCCTATTCTTTTTAGCTGACGTATGGCAATGGGGACCGATTGCCGCGGCTATTTTGTTAGCTTGCTTGTCATTTTTCGTTAACGGTTCCCACGGTATGATTGCCGGAGCGGCTACGATGGACTTTGGTGGTCGCAAAGCCGCCGCGACCGCCGTCGGATTAATTGACGGTATGCAGTATATCGCGGGAGCATTCGTCGGCGCGCTAGTCGGCTGGGTTACTACCAATTGGGGCTGGCAAGCTTGGAAAATCTGGCCAATTCCCTTTGCCATTCTGGGCGCACTGGTAATGTCTTCTATCTGGCATACTACTCCCACTGGAAAATCAACCCATTAATAATCAAGGAGCATTTTTATGGACAATATTTTTGACATTATCATTCTTAATGGCCGACCAGCATCCGGCAAGTCCGAGGTTATTGATTATCTCAAAAAAACTCCGGTGGAAATACGCCGTCGCCGTTTTCATATTGGCGAGTTGGATGAAATTGATGATTTTCCGATGCTCTGGACCTGGTTCGAAGAAGACGCCATTCTGGAAAAAATATTGAATAAACCGCGACTGCATTCCGACAAAGATGGTTATTTTTTCTGGGAATATCTTTGGCATTTACTCATTGAGCGTATCTCAATGGAATACAGTAAACGTCTGCGCGACAAACCCAATTTTCATAATAACTACACGGCTCTTATTGAATTTTCACGCGGTAGTGAACACGGCGGTTATCGAGCGGCTTATCCGCATTTATCTGATGAAATTTTAAAACGGGCGGCTATTTTCTACATTGACGTATCGTTCGAAGAATCACTGCGTAAAAATCGCCAGCGCTTTAATCCCGCTAAGCCGGATAGCATTTTGGAACATGGACTGCCGGATGCGAAGTTAACCCGTCTCTATAAAGATTGCGATTGGGAAGAATTCCGCGGTAATGACCCTGAATTTATTAAAATTAAGGGACTTAAAGTGCCTTATGTTGTTTTACATAATGAACCAGATATCACGACTGCCCGCGACGAAAATCTCGGTCGGGTATTAGAAGAACTATTAAATAAACTCTGGATTCTACGACAGAAATAAAATCCTGGATTATACCGGTAAAATGAATTTATGACCAAATCGCCTGGGAAAATCTGGCATAAGTTGTACAGAGAATATCGTTCAATGCTGAAACCGCTCGCGATCGAAAGTTGGCCGGATATGTTTTTCTATCGACCGCTGGCTTTCGGTTTGGTGAAGACCATTATACCCTTGCCGATTACGCCGAATATGATTTCGCTTTCGGCGATTATCATCGGTTTAAGCGGCGGCTACTGTCTAGCGATCGGCACTCTGCGGAGCTGCCAAATCGCCGGTTTGCTGTTTATGGCCAATGTCATTCTGGATTGCGCGGACGGTATGTTGGCGCGTTATAAACACAATGGAACGCCGCTGGGCTTTATAGTTGATGGTCTGGTTGACTATTGCAACGGAGCCGCGATTTTCATAGGTATGACCGTCGGTTTCAGTCGTACTGATTCACAATTTGGATTCTCGCTCTGGGTGCTTATTCCATTGGGTCTCTTTTCGTGGATCGCTCATTCGATGGCAGTCGATCACGCCCGGCGGGAATTTCAGCGCAATGCTCTCGAACAGTGTCCATCCTCAGCCGGAGGTCGGCAAAATTTTCAGAATTATCGTGAACAGCTAAGCCGCTCGAAGGGTCACTGGTCTGATAAATTGCTGGCTATCCTTTACCTATTCTATTGCAATGTCCAGAAACCGTATGCCAAATTTAGCCGCACCTACCCGGCTGGCAGATATTATCGCTACAACAATTATGTTATGCGCGGCTGGCTATTGATCGATCCTTCTACCCATATGACCATTGCAATTCTGTCGGCATTATTATATAATCCGTTGATATTTTTCTGGTACACGATCGTAATTGCTAATATCATTATGTTAGTGATGTATCTGATTCAGTATTTTGTAAACCAAAAAGTAGGAGTCTTGCCGGTCTGATGAAAGCTCTCGTCACTGGCGCAACCGGCTTTATTGGTCAGCATCTTATCCGACGTTTACTAGCAGAAAATTGCGAGGTGCGGGCTCTTTGCCGTACCACCAGCTTCAAGCCGGAAGAATTCGCGCAAATCGTCGAATGGCAAATAGGTGACCTTACCGCTCCAGAATCGCTGGCTTCAGCCGTCTCAGATTGTGACCTAATTTTTCATCTTGCCGGTGCTATCAAAGCCCAAGATGATGCCACTTTCACCCGGATTAACGTCAACGGCACCGTCAATCTTTTGAAAGCCTTGAAGCAATACGGCAAGAAAGAGGTGCGGTTCATTTTCGTCAGTTCACTTTCCGCCAGTGGACCGTCTGCGCCTTGGTCACCGAAAAATGAGTCTGAGCCCTGTTATCCAGTTTCAGCTTACGGACAGAGCAAACTCGAAGCCGAAATCGAAGTTCTAAAGCAGAAAAACAGAATTTGGTGCACAATTATTCGTCCGGCTGTGGTTTATGGACCCGGCGATAAAGAATCACTGGCTTTCTTCAAAATCGCTAAATCGCGTTTTAATCCGCATCTTGGTTTCGAAAAACGTTACGTTGGTATGATCTTTGTCGGCGATCTGGTGGATTTGTTATGGAAGGCGGCTTTGAGCGACCGTCCATCCGGCGAAATATATTTCGCCTGCGATGAACAATCCGACGGCTACGAGTGGAATCAGATTATTGCTACGGCTGGTAAAGTTCTTGGCTATCACACATTACCAATTTTAGTGCCGCAATTTATCTTACCGATGATCGTAGTTCCCACCCAGATTATTGCAAAAATGACTGGAAAAATTGGTAGTCTTAATCGCGACAAATATCGCGAAATGAATCAATCCCATTGGACCTGTACATCCGCCAAAGCCCAAAAATTGCTTGATTTTAAGCCTCAGGTTGATCTTTCAGAAGGTTTTAAACGCACAGCTCAATGGTACCGAGAGCAAAATTGGATCTAACACCCGAATCGCCCACTCCCTTAATCAACAACTACAAAAAGGGAGTATTTCCAGCCGATTGCCTGGTGTTCGGTTTTACTGTGTTAATGCTATTAATCGGAATTACCAATTATTCTCGGCTTGGCAAGCCATATACCTGGATTAGTACCGACTGTGGAATAATTATTGTGCTATTAATGTTGATTTTCAAGGAAACGCACGAAGAGCGGCGATTTTTTTACTGGCTTCATTTTTTCTGGCCGATTATATCCCTGGCATTTCTATATACGCAATGTACCTCCTGGGATAATCTCATTTTCCCCATTACTTTCGATCCCGTACTTATAAAATGGGATCTCAGGCTGTTCGGTTCGGCTTTGAACAAAGTAATGGCTTCATCGGTCGATTGTCTGTGGCTCGATGAAATAATGCATTTCTTTTATTTTTCATATTACTTAGTCATCTTTTTAACAGTTGTTTGGATGCTTGGGCGGCGTCAGCCTCAGGCTTATGAATTGATTTTCAGTCTGACGCTTATGATGTATTTCCATTTTATATTCTTTATGATTTTCCCAAGCGATGGACCGCTGGCGGACCGTAACGATCTCTTTAATCAGGGTGTGGTTTTTATTCCCCTAATGGATTTTATTTATGGAGTGTCCGAACAAAATGGTGGCGGTGCTTTTCCCAGCACGCATGTTTCCGCCGCGGTTGTGGTTGCCATTTACACTTTTAAAAATTCACCCAAGCTGCGCATTCCAATCGGGGGCTTGTGTCTCGGAATTATAATCTCCACCGTATATTGCAGTTACCATTATGCCATAGATGCGGCCGCCGGAATTATCACCGGCACACTTTTTTATTTTCTCGGTAAATATATCTATAATCACCGTTTTCAGCCCGTCAATTTATCGCTATTTATGCCCCAAAAAAGCATCTAAAACCTATATATAAGGGAGTTACCAATGAAATCAAAAGCTGTCGGATTAATATGGCTATCTCTGATCATAATGGTGGATATAGGATTCACTGCTAAGCGCTCTATGCAGATTGATGACTTGCTGAATTGTCACCGACTGGCAGAACCCCAGTATTCACCCGACGGGCAATGGATCGCTTTCACCGTACAGACCATAGATATCGAAGCCAATAAAGGGCAAAAAACACTGTGGCGTATCCGCCCCGATGGCCAAAATTTACAACAGATTCCTACCCATTCTGGCAATAGCTGGTCGCCACTCTGGTCACCGGATAGTAAAAGTTTAGCATTTTTATCCGATAGCGGCGGACAGGTTCAGGTCTGGAAACTGGCGTTGGATAATAATCATGTTCAACAAATTACTGACTTTTATGGCGGGGTAGAAAGTTTCTGCTGGTCGCACAATGGTCAAAAGATAGCTTTCTCAGCCCGCGTCTATCCGGATTTGACTGATTACGACGAGATGAAAAAACGCGACACCGCCCGGCAAGCTAGTCCAATCAAAGCCCGCGTCTATGAAGAATTAATGTTTCGTCACTGGGACGAGTGGTGGGATTATAAACGTAGTCACATTTTCGTGCTTGATTTGAATAACGGTAGTTTAACAGACGTTACGCCTGGCGATTTTGATGCCCCACCCATAGCGCTGGGTGAAGGCTACTGTTTTTCTCCCAATGACCAAACAATCGTTTTTAATAGTAATCACGATCCGGTCATCGCCATTAGCACCAATAACGACATCTGGTCAGCCTCAATTGTTAATCCGCGCGAACCAAAATTAATTACCACCGCCCAGGAGTACCGTGACTTCCGCGGCAATGATTACGCTCCCAGATTTTCACCGGACGGCAAATATCTGAGCTTCCTTTCGATGGCACGTGCCGGTTTCGAAGCCGATAAATCCGATTTGTTCCTGTATGAAATGGCTACTGGCAAATTTATCAATCTGACCGAAAAAAACGATATCCGGATTCAAGTCTACGAATGGTTGCCCGATAGTCGTGGTTTGCTCTTACTGATAGAAGAACGTGGTCGGCTAACCTTGAAAACCCTGAATATTAAATCAGGTCAGATAAAGACCCTGGTCAAAGAAGGCTTTAACAGCGCAGTAACGCTGGCTCCTGACGGGCGGTCTTGTGCTTTTTTACAGTCGCGGACTACCAGCCCCGATGAACTTTTCGTATATTCTTTCGCCGATAACAAAATTCGGCAAATTACCGACTTCAACTCTCCGCTAAGGTCTCAAATCGAAATGAATGACGTTGAGGATTTTGAGTTCAAAAGCAGTGACGGAGCGATAGTTCATGGCTTTTTGATCACGCCGCCTTTCTTTGATGCCCGGGAGAAATATCCGGCTGTTTTTCTGGTCCACGGTGGGCCACAGAGCGCCTGGGAGGATAATTGGCATTACCGTTGGAATCCGCAACTATGGTCGGCTCAAGGTTATGTAATTATAATGATTAATCCGCGCGGGAGTATTGGCTATGGTCAAAAATTTACCGACGCAATTAGTCTGGATTGGGGTGGCCAGGTTTTTGATGACCTCGTCGTTGGACAAAAATATGTAATAGACCACTTCAAGTTCATAGATGCCGATAAATTAGCCGCGGCGGGAGCTTCTTACGGCGGTTATATGATGAACTGGATGGAGGGTCATATGGAGGCGTTTTCGTATCCTTTCAAAACCCTCGTCAATCACGACGGTTCATTCAATTTATATGCGATGTATCTTACAACTGAGGAGCTCTGGTTTCCCGAATGGGAATATGGTGGAGTTTTCTGGGAAAATCGAGATCAATACGAAAAATTCTCCTGCGACAATTACATAATAAATTTCAAAACTCCTATGTTGATTATTCACGGTGAAAAGGATTATCGCTTAGATCCAAGTCAGGGAATAATGGCTTTCACTGCCTTGCGGCGCTTGAATATACCTGCCAAGCTGGTACTTTTTCCCGATGAAGGACATTTCGTGTTACAGCCACAAAACAGCCGTTTTTGGCATCAGACAATTTTTAGCTGGCTCGAGAAATATTTACGCTAAATCACAAGTTCTTCGGGATACGCCGATCATAGTATTTTAACTTATTAGTGCGTAATTTGTCTTATAACGCAGATTCATTATTATTAATATGGAACATTCAATTAAACCAGTCATTTTAGCAGTAAAAACAGGATTAAAAACATGAATACCATTTTCTCTTCTACTTATGATATCGGCATAATGGGGTGGGTAATTATTCTGATCTTGATTGGGCTTTCTATCGTCGCTTGGGGTATTATTATTGAGAAAATTATTCTCTTCACTCGGACCGGGAAAAAGAATAAAAAATTTATGGCTATTTATCAGTCGTATTCCGACTGGAGCGCGGTCGCAAGGGAAACTCAGCATCTCAAGTCCGGTTTACTTCTCAATCTTTTTCGAAAAATATACGCTGAAGCCCGCAAAGATGCCAATCTCAATCCAGGCAACGTGGTTACTGAGAACATAGATACCGATGCCAGTCGCATATCGTCGCTCGAGCTTTATAAAGCCCTGGTGGATTCCGCAATTAGCACCGAACTTATACCTTATGAAAAAAGATTGATATTTTTATCTTCTACGGTTAGTGCCAGTCCGTTTCTGGGATTATTCGGTACCGTATGGGGAGTCATGCAAGCTTTCTTGAGCATTGGAGTAAAAGGCTCAGCGGCGATTACAGCCATTGGTCCGGGAATCGCTGAGGCATTGATCACTACTGTTGTCGGTCTGGCTGTCGCCATTCCGGTGCTTTTTGGTTATAACTTAATCGTGGATAAAATCCGAAAATACGAGAATCAATTACAAATTCTCGCCAATGATATGATTCAAAAGATCATTCGGGAAAATTTTTATGGTGGATCGCAGATATAAGCCGCTGACCGAAATCAACATTACTAATTTAGTTGATGTCACTTTAACAGTTTTAATCATTTTTATGATTACGACACCCTTAATGTATAGTGGTATAGAGGTTGATTTGCCTGCTACCAGACGCGAAATCACTACTGTCCAAGAAGGCATCCTGGTTAATTATAGTCTTGATGGGCAAATTTTCATTGATGGGCAACCGGTCATTGAAAATGAATTTGAAAAAACTTTAGTCAAACGCTGGGTACAAGTCGGTAAGAAGCCGGTTTTACTAAGTGCCGATCGGAAAATTGAATATGGTAAAATTATCAAGCTGATTGACCGGATAAAAGCTTGCGGCGTGACCGAATTGGGCTTAATAGTCGAAACCGAGCAGGATAAGAAGTGAATTATACTTTTGCCATATCCTTAATTTTACACTTGACGTTTTTTGCCGTCGTAAGTGTCTTGGCTGGTCGCCACCAACCTCGCGTTATGGCCATCCCGGATCAGAACATACGCTGGGTCAATATCGCTCCACCGGTCGTTCAAACTGCTGAAGCTCCAATTCAGGTAAAACCAGCCACTTCCGTTCCAGTTCCTAAACCCAAAGTAGAAAAAGCTGCTACTGTTCTTGCGGAAAAACCACAAAAGCCCCAAGAGACCAAACCGTTACCTGAAGAAACGATCGCCTCGTCCACAACCTCACCGGAGCTACCCGTCGAGCCGGAGGCTACATCTCAGCCCGCGTCTGGCGGTATTCCCGGTGCAACCGGTTTAAGGGTAGATGATCCCGACTTCAATTTTATCTATTATCTTAACATTATCCGCAACCGGATTCAGGAACATTGGCGGCCTCCCTATTCTTCAGCAGATTCTCCCTACAGTCAGCAAGTTATGATTGCCTTTAAAATCACCCGTTCCGGAAAAATTTCCGATGTACGAATCGAACAATCTTCCGGTAATTTTCTCTTTGATCAGGCGGCTCTGCGCGCGCTTTACGAAACGGCTACTTTACCACCCTTACCGAGTGAATATGGCGGAAAAGAATTAAATGTTCATATCGAATTTGAAACTTTGAAATAAACGTGGTATGAAAAAAAATCTATCATTGATTTGCCTAATATCCTTCTTGAACGTCACTGGAAGTAGTCAAACAGATGTGTTCCTTAAAATTCAATCGGACGAGACGCGCAAAATTAATGTCGCTATCGCTGAATTCGGTACTAATCAAAATCCAGAGTTGGCTATTAATTTACGCCAGATTATTATTGATGATTTGAATTATTCGGGATTTCTCAATGTTGTTGATCCGCTGATCAGCCCTGCCGGAGATTTAATCTTTGATAATTCAGAGGTAATTATCACCGGTGATGTTACTCACAAGAGTAATTATTTCAATTTTGTATTCGGGCTTACCGAATCTGTCACCGGTCGGAAACTAATGACCAAGTCTTTGCGCTCTTACCCCTTTGCCCTGCGAGTTCTTGCCCATACCGTTTCGGACGAAATCGTGTACCAATTATGCGGTGAATATGGCAATGCCTGCACTAAAATTGCTTATGTTACCGAACAAAAAGGAGGCAAGGAGTTAGCCCTTATGGATTGGGATGGCCACCGCGCGACTCTCCTGACCCGAAATCGTTCAATCAATTTACTGCCTTGCTGGTCGAACGATGGAGAATCATTAATTTTTACTACATACGCTTTTGGTGGCGGTCCCATTCTGGCGCGTTATATATTCAAAGACCAGCAAATTGAGAGATTCATCGCGCGCGCCGGCACATTTACTTCGCCGGAGTATTCTCCCAACGGTAAAAAAGTTGCCTTTGTCCTTACTTACGAGGGCAATGCCGACATTTACACTGCCGACCGCAACGGTCAAAATCTCCAGCGCCTGACCAGCAATCCGGCTATTGATACAGCCCCTTCGTGGTCACCTAACGGTCGCGAAATTGTATTCACTTCGGACCGTAGCGGTTCTCCCCAAATTTATATTATGGATGCCGAAGGTGGCAATGTCCGTCGGCTGACTTATGAGAACAACTATAATTCCTCACCTAAATGGTCACCGAAAGGCGATCAAATTGTTTTCGTCTCTAATCAATCCCACGGTTTTCAAATCTATCTCATTGATGTTACCGGAGAAAATCTAATCTGCCTGACTGATAATACCGGTAGTTACGAAAATCCTACCTGGTCGCCTAATGGTAGCCATCTGGTTTGCGCCTCCAACCGGAGTGGACGCTGGGAAATCTATAGCATGTTGCGCGACGGATCACTATTACGCCAATTAACTTTCACTGGTGGAAATACCGGTCCAGCCTGGTCGCCGCGCTTGAAACCATTTAACTAGAAAATCATTTCAGGGTGTATGAGTATAACACTAATTAACAAAAAGAAAGGAGCAACCAAAATGAAAAAACTTCTCGTTTTTTTAATTCCTTTACTCTGTATTGTATTAATGTTCAATACTTGCAGTAAAAAGACCGCGGGGGTGCAAGAAGACAAGGGTGAAGCTGCGGCAAAAGTCACCCCGGCCCCGGAACAGCCTAAACCTGTCCAAAAGCCGGATACTCTCGCCCAAGCACCAGCCCCTGTAGTCACCCCACCGCCTGCCGAACCCAAACCTGTCATAGCGGACACACAAAAGGTGGCCGCCATTGCTGAACCTTCCCTAAAAGATGAACTCGCGCAATGCAATACGGTCTATTTCGATTACGACCGTTATGACTTGCGACCGGATGCCATCGCCACTCTCGAAAAAGCCGCCAAAGTGCTTAAGCAGTATCCGAACGCCATTATCACTATCGAAGGTCACTGCGACGAAAGAGGCACCGTAGAGTATAACCTGGCACTCGGCGAACGTCGAGCTCACGCCGTAAAAACTTATCTCATCAATTATGGAATAAAACCGGACAATCTAATTACGATAAGCTATGGCAAAGAAAGACCGATCGATCCGGGCCATAATGAAGAGGCTTGGGCTAAAAACCGCCGAGCGGTATTGGTCCCTTCGGACTCAAAATAAATTCTCGGCGCTTTTTTCAACCAAGGTAGCTATGAACTTTAAACCAATTCGTCCAATCATTTATGGTTTGTTCGTGATCAGCTTGACGGCTTGCGCCACTCAAAAAGATCTTTTGAAAATTCAAGAGGATTTATATTTTTTACGCAACCAGATTCAATCCGTTAAACAGACTACTGAAGAAAATAAACAATTGTTAAGTCAGGTTCCTACTATTGCGGTTCAATGCAATCAAATATTGATAGAGCTAGATTCTCTGGAAAAATCCCTTGCGGAATTACAAGATGCCAATGACCGAACCCGAGCTGATATCAATACCCGACTATCCAGCCTTAAGCAAGATGCGGCGATTATCAGCAGTAAATTGGACGACGCAAGCTACCGCTCTAGTCAGCTGATCGGCAAGGTCGAATCTTTGACGGGCAAAATGACCAATATTTCGGAAAAAATAGAGAGCCGCGCCGCCACTCCCAACTCGGCTGAGCCGGCTCCCACCGAAATTTTCAACAACGCTTATCGAGATATGACTAAAGGCAACATCGAACTGGCTATTCAGGGCTTCCAGACTTTCCTCAAACTTTATCCGGAAAAGGAATTAGCCGATTATTGCCAATATTATCTTGCCGAAATCGCCTATCAACAGGAAGACTACGCCACAGCTGCGACCGAATACAAGCTATTGATTAATAACTATCCCCGCAGTCAGAAAATCACTAACGCCCATTACAAACTGGGATTATGCTATTTAAAACTAAACAACTTGGAGCAGGCACGCACCCAGTTCGAAACAGTTATTCGGGAATACCCCAATACTGAAGAAGCCTTACTTGCCCGTAATCAGCTGCAGAAGCTGGAACAACAATAATCCGGAAGGAAAATCCAAAAGTTATCCGCACTGTCCCAGACGGTTGCGGATAACTTTTATTTCTGCGCGCGCTTCTTTTATCAGATCATTAATCATCTTTTGCATCGGGACAATCTCGTTAATTAGCCCAACACTCTGACCGGCCATTAACGAGCCATAATCTACATCACCCTCCACCACCGCCCGACGCAATGCGCCAACCCAAAAATTCTCAACCTCATATTGAGCCTTCTCCCGCGTAATCTTACCGGCAGCGATTTCCTGTAGTAAACGCATCTGGAGCTTCCCGAACTCATCCGTTCCTTTGTTCTTGATAGCTCGTACGGCAACGACCGGCAATTTGGAATCATATTGTGGAGTAGCAATAGCCTGGCGCGCTTTGGCTTTCAGTAATGCCGCCTTAAAATTCGGATGAACCCGACATTCTTCAGTTAACACAAAGCGGGTTCCCATTTGGACCCCAGCCGCACCCATTAGAAGCAAGTGAGCGATCATCCTCCCATCAGCGATCCCACCACCGACGAAAATCGGCAAACCTTTTACTTTAAACAAGACTTGCTGAAGTAAAACAATCAATGAAACATAACCGATATGTCCACCGGCTTCACTGCCTTCCAAAATCAGAGCATCTATGCCATATTCAATCTGTTGGCGCGCTATGCTTTCTTCGGGAGCGAACGATAGCGTTCGTTTGCCGCGGGTTTTCATCCCCTCAATATCCTGACGGCGAGGAATACCACCGGCAAAAACTACAAATGGGACGTTCTTGCTTTGTAAAATTTCATAATGTATTCGAAAATTAGGCCCGATCGTGATTAGGTTGACCGCAAACGGCTTCTTTACACCAGCAATACAGCGGTCAACTTCTTGCTCGAATAAATCAGGAGGCAAGTTGCCGCCTGCCAGTACTCCGAAAGCCCCGGTTTCACTGACCGTTTTTACCAGATTATAATCGCTCACCCAAGTCATAGCGCCGCAAATGATAGGATATTTGACGCCCAAAAATTCAGTGCCCGGTTTGGTTAATTTTTCAAAACTCATTATTTCACCTTTTGTTAAAATTAAATTTCAAACGCAGGAAAATTTACAAAATCTGAGCAATTTCAGTTTCTACGCCGCGGGAAATTTCGTTAATTGACTGATAAATTATAGGGCGCTCATTAGAAGAGCTAAAAGTGTCGAGTTCAATTTTTCCGCTGGCTCGTCGGAACGCGAAAGTAAAACTATCGGCACCCGCCCACCTACTACCACTCCGCCGACTTCAGCCTTAGCCAGCAACATTAAAAACTTGATAATAGCATTGCCGCAGGTAATACCCGGTACCAGTATAATATCTGTATCACCGGCAATGCGACTATGTAAACCTTTACGTTCGGCGGCTCTCGCTGAGAGCGCGACATCAGCCGCTACTGGGCCTTCTACAATTGCCGAACCAAATTCACCCCGCTCAGCCATTTCTTGTAAAGTCATTGCATCTACTGTTTCCGGAATTTTGGGATTTACCTTCTCGATTGGGGCTAAAACTGCGATTTTTGGTCTGGTGATTTCTAGCTTTTTGGCGAAAATAATGGCATTGTTAATTATAGCTTTTTTCTTCTCGAGATCCGGCGCTATGTTAACTCCGCCGTCGGTGACCATGAGTAATTTATGGTAGTTTGGGACTGCCACAACTGTGATATGACTTAAAAGTCCACTTCGGCGCAAGCCTTTTTCTTTATCCAATACAGCTTTCATTAAAGCTGGCGTCGTAATATGTCCCTTCATCAGGATCTCGGCTTTTCCTAAATGCACCAGTTCGACCGCCCGTGTGGCTCCTTCTTCTTCACTAAATGCTGAAATTATTTCATCTTCTTTTATGGGATAACCAACCTGTTCAGCATACGACTTAATTTTCTTCGGATTGCCGGTTAAAATAACCCGGGCGATATCGTTTGCCGATAGGACTTTAATGGCTTCCATTACACTTTTATCTTCAGCTAATGCAACTGCTATCGTCGGTCTACGAGCATTTTTTTTAACTTTTTCAAATATTTCGGAATAGGTCTTTATCATAAATTATTCTTTGACATTAATCTCTTCATAAATCAGAATTTCCTCATCCCCATCGAGGGCGCGCCATCCGCCTTCAGCCAGTGCTTCCATTTCATTTTCACCCGGGAAAACAATCAACGGGGCAATGAATCCCACCCCGGCGCGGATCATCTCGACGGTTTCAGTACCACGCGCCTGTCCACCGGTGACGATTATTGCGTCCACATTTCCCTTCAAAACAGTCGCCATCGCGCCAATCTCTTTGCAAACCTGGTAAATCATCGCCCTGAATATCAATGCCGCCCGCTGATCTCCCGTCTCTGCTCGTTGCCAGACTTCTCGGGCATCGTTTGTACCGAGATAAGCGACCAGACCACTTTTTTTGGTCATTTTTATTTTCATTTCTTCTTTAGTGTATTTCCCTGAATACGCTAAATTCAGAATACCTTCCAATGGCAAAGCTCCGGCTCTTTCCGGCGTAAAAGGCCCCATCCCAAGCAAAGCATTGTTGCAATCAATCAGACGACCACCTCTAACCGCCACTATGCTGACACCGCCTCCCAGATGGGCGACCACAAAATTCAATTCACTAGGCAGGCGCCCCAGTTGCGCGCTGGCTTTGCGCACACAAGCCCGAATGTTCAAAGTGTGTTGTCGGCTCACCCTTTCAATTTCAGGAATACCTGAAATGCGCGCCTCCGGAATCATTTCGTCCACCGTAACTGGATCCACCACAAAGCTGGAAATATGATATTGATTAGCGATCACTTCAGCAATCGGAGCCCCTAAATTACTGGCATGCTCCCCATATTTACAGCTGATTGCATCGGTAATCATTCCCGGGGTAATTTTATACACACCTGCCCGCAGAGGTTTGAGAAGACCGCCCCGACCGACCACCGCTTTCAGGCAATAATCCAATAACCAGGGCTTAATTGTATTAGTAACAATCTCGATGCGTAAGGGTAATTGCTCCGCGATCGAGTGAATCCGACTTATGGGAGTACCGACATGACTGATATTTTCGAATTGGAGTCGCCTACTCCGATCGAATAGCGCGATTTTGGTTGACGTCGAACCAGGATTTACCACCAAGACTGTTTCTATCATACTGGGCTTTGCTTCTTATTTGTATTTGTCAGACATCTCTAACCCATTGCCAGACAAATATGATGCCATTGATTACTTTATCATCGTGAAGTACATTTTAAAAGAGACAGAAGGGACCGCCGTTATTTCTAAATTTTAGGAATTATCTAATTTTTTTTCCCATAAAGTGAAATCAATCGGCGAGCAGGAGTATAGAAATAATCTTTCGTATATCTTACTATTCTTTTAAATTTTAAACACAATGAATCAAAACGTCTATTTTATCGCCGACATTCACCTGCACCTAAACGATAGTCAGGAAGAAAAGGTAAAACGCGAACGCCTTTTTGCGTTTCTGGCAGAAGTCCAACGTCACAAAGGTTCATTATATATTCTCGGTGATATGTTTGATTTTTGGTTTGAATATCGTTATGTGATTCCGAGCGTATTCTTCCCGGTGTTATGCCAATTACGTGAGACGGTCTTAGCCGGGTGCGAGGTGCACTTTCTTGGCGGCAATCATGATTATTGGGCGGGGCAATTTTTCACGGACGTGCTTGGCATTACGGTTCACTATAAACCGATTGACACGATAATTGCCGGGAAAAGCTTCCATCTGACCCATGCTGACGGTATTCTTCATAATGACCGCGGATACCGGTTGATGCGGTTTTTTTTCAGGAATAAGACCATCATTCGCCTATTTCGCTATCTTCATCCGGATTGCGCCATCCGCTTGGCTACCCATTTATCTGGGAGAAGCCGCCGTCTGACTCTGCGCAGTCCGGCTCAGGAAGAATCCGACCGTCAAGAAATCATTGCCTATGGCAAGAAAAAACTGGAGGCGGGCGCTGAATATGTCATCACCGGCCATTTGCATCTGCCGACCGAGCATCATACCGAGAGAGGAGTTGTGGTTAACCTGGGTGACTGGATGAAATATTATTCCTTCGCATTCTTTGATGGTAAATCACTGCGTCTATGTTATTGGCCTATCAGCACCTCTGATTCCACCGGTAAAAAATCAGAATTTTTACTTGACTAAGAAATAAAGATGTTCTAAAATCATTTGGGATAAATAAAGAACGGAAGAAACAAATGAAAGCAAAAAACATCGTAATTATTATGTTGGTTCTCGGTGGCTTAATGTCCTGTGCTCCCAAGACGACAACCGTTGACCTCCGAGCAGTCGAGAAATTGCGGGTTTATTACAATCGGGGAAAAATCCAGAAGCTTGATGACTTAATCGCAATATATCAAGACCAAGCGCAACCTATTGAGACTCGCATCGCCGCCGTGAATGCCCTGGCTGAAACACAACATCCGGATGCCATTAAAGCTATGCACGATTTTATGGATCAGTCGGTCGGCCTCAATTATGCTTTACTGAATGCCACGGCAACCGCTTTGACGAAGCACGCCACACCGGAAAACGTTGCGGCTATGGTGGATGGGATTGTCTCCGCCCAGAAGAAATACATTAACTTCCGGACTGGCGTAATGGAGAAAATGGAAAAACTAGACGTTGCACTACAGGTCGAAGCCTTACTCAAACTGTATCAATCCGAAAAGGAAAACTACATTTTTATGCAAGAATCGCTCACTAAGTTGCTGGGTTCGATTCCCGACGACCGCGTCATTCCCATCCTGATCAATATCGCCAAAGATGAAAGCGTCAACATTTCGACGCGCTCACTGGCGATGGAAATTCTCGGCAAGAAACGTCATCCACTAATCACAGAGACCTTCATTGAAATGCTTGGCGACCCGGAACAGCAATTGGCATTGCGCGAATTTGCCATTAAATCCATTGAAGACGTCAAAGAGTCGCGGGTTATTTTAGCGTTGTTAGAAACTCTAAACCAAAGTCGGGAGGAACATTTGGTGCTGTTGGACGCTCTTACCCGAGCTATGGGCGACTATTCCGACCCGGCCGTTATTCCGGCTTTGGTCGAAATAGCGAAAAACACTGATTACCCGCTGGCTACTCGCCGCAATGCACTATCAGCTCTGGTCAAGTTCCAAGACATCGAGGCTTTTAAGCAACTCCTGCCGATTATGGAAAGCCCAGAAGGGTATGTGCTCTATGACGAAATGGCTCAGATAGCCACCGCAATTGGTCAGCCGGAAGTTCTCAATCAACTCAGACTCGCCGCCTTAAAAGCCCAGCTAAAAGCTCGGGAGGCTCAATGAAAAAACAGATCCTATATTTAATCCCAATGATTTGCGCCGTATTTGCAGTTTCTTCCTTCGCTCAGTCAACCAGTCCGAAAAGCGCTACTACTGATAAATTCTTCGAGGTGGACCAAAGTATTGAGGAACTACGCCAGGAAATCGCCGAAATTCGCCGGCAAATCCGCGACATCGAACTGCGCACTTCCACCCCGGAAATCCGGAAGGAAATCAACCGGCTAATACCCGTTCCTGACATCACTCATGAAATCATCTTGCATAACGGTACCGTCGTGCAGGGCAAAATCATTCATGAAACTATTGATAAAATCGTCATTCAGACTAACATCGGTCAGCTGACAATTTCGAAGAATGATATTCACGTCTTTCGGGAAGCTGAAAAACCACATGCTAAGTGTGTATTAGTCGGGCCGATAACGCCAAAAATTTTCGAAGACAAGACCACCTATACCGGAAAAATTAAAAACGAGGGGGCGCGGCGAGCCGATTTCCCGCAGATAAAAATACAATTATTCGACGAGGCTACTAATCTAATCGCCGCCGATTCGATTATTATCGCCGGTAATTATCATATGTTTTTGAGCGGAGTCCAAACCGACGCTACGATTGAGCCGGGACAGACTTTCGATTTCGAAATCACAATTTCATATCCCGCCAATACTAAAGTCAGCTACTTTATTCCCAAAATTACCTGGCAAGAATTTGATTGAGATCGCTTAGTCAGGCGTTCTTCTCGACCGTCTTCTGCTATAAAATTTCATAACTCAATACGCTTTTTATTGCAATTAGATATTTAGAAAATTACCCAATTCAACCAGGAAAAAAATCGTCGTCCCACTGATGAGGGGAATCAGTACATTGTCATCAATCTTGCGATGAAAAACTTCCACACAACAAGCGACAACAGCGCCAACCAATTTTATCCAGAAGGGGATCGAGCTAATCCATACCGTCGCTATAAGTGATACGAAAATAAATGCTAATGCCCCTTCAAGGGTCTTGTTATTATAAATTTTTATCCGGCCAATCGAGAGCCCAACCAGACAAGCTGTCGGATCGCCAACTGTCAGAATTAAAAGACTCGTTACGGCAACCTCTTTCGGGAATAGAAATATCGCCAGGAAAGCGCCCATAAATACATATGTCGCCCCAGTAAAATGATTATGAAATTCATGTGGTCTGATCATCCACCCAAACAAACGATAATAGAGCCGACGCAGTGCCGGAAGGTGCATACGCATCAATTCCGCAACAACTATTCCTATAAATAGAATCCCGATAATTACTACTGCCTCATTTCTTGTGAAGAAAAAGTGATAGATTATTGGTATCAGGGAAGAAAAATAATGAATCGCCTTGCGACCGAGTTCCCCCTCATTAACCGGTTTAATCACTTTATCTGCCAGGTTAAGGATCGAAAGGCATGACCCGGGCGTCCACTACCAAAGACAGCGTTGCCTGCAACTAATAAATCGGCACCAGCCGCCGCGGCGATCGTTATTGTTTCCTGGTTAATGCCACCGTCCACTTCGATCAAAAAACCATAGCGCGCCTGCCAAGGCTGGGCTCGCCGTACTTTGTCGAGCGCCTCGGGAATCATCTGCTGACCACCGAATCCCGGATGAACCGTCATAACCAGTAAGTGATCAATTTCATCCAAATACGGTTCGACTTCCTCAAAGCTTGTCGGTGGATTCAGTACTACACCGGCTTTTACCCCAAATTCTTTGATCTTACGGAGATCGTTATGCAAGTCCTGGGCTGATTCAACGTGTAAAATTACCGTATTACTACCGGCTTCAACGAATTGCTGAATAAAGCGCTCTGGTCTCTCGATCATCAAATGGGTCTCGAGATGCAGATTCGTCACACGCCTAATGGCTTCCACTACAAGAGGTCCAATGGTAATATTGGGAACAAAGTGCCCATCCATTATGTCCAGGTGCAGACGCCGCGCTCCAGCTTTCTCAACCAGGCGAATATGTTCTTTCAGTCGGGCAAAATCAGCCGACAGGAGAGAGGGAACGACTTCCGGTGTCGGCTTGTTATGGTTCAATGGTTACCTGCAAATCAATGTTAATAGGATTGTCATATAAACCGCCCGGTTTAGGAGTCTGATCAATCACTGTATATGGATTAAGATCAGTGGTCGGTACATAGCGAATGACACCAACTCTGAACCCGGCTTTCCGGATACTAGCTCGGGCTTCAGTCAGGCTGAGCCCAATTAGCATCGGCACTTCAAGTTGGCGGCTTGGCGGGCCTTTACTGACCACAACTGTGACTTTAGTGTTAATGCTAACCATTGAACCCGGCAAAATAGATTGTTCGCTGACCACTCCTTCAGGAATCTCTGAGGAATAGAGATATTCAACCGAATCGAGAACGAGCTTATTATTTTCCAAGATGATTTGAGCGGCTTTCAGAGCACGGCCGACCAAATTGGGCATGCGCACAAAACGGCTACCACCGGTGACTACCAATTGCACAACTCGCCCTTTCTTGACCATCCGTCCAGGAGGCGGCTGTTGATCAATAACAATCCCTATGGGAAGGTTACCACTCTCAATAGTATCTACGACCTGGACTTCAAAACCATTGGCATCTAACATCTGGATAGCTTTATCGGCCGGTAGCTTGAGGACATCAATCATTGCCACTTCTTGCCCATGACGAACATAGATGGGCATCAATATTTTATCAAAAACTAGCACCAGCACCACGCCGACTGCTATAAAAGCCGCTATGAATCTCAAAAAGTTGCGAATCTTTGTTGACATTTGCTCCTAACTACTTCTATTTTAATGTTTTACCAAACGGACTGCAAAGCTTCCGGTCAGATTGTGTTCAAATGGCAAGACCATAACTGCCCCCTTTTGATCACAGTAGCGTTGATCAACGAATTTTACAGCCGTATCCACTGAAAAATGCGGATGGCGCTCAAGAAACATTTGCACCGCTGTCCAATTCTCCTCCGGCTCAATGGAACAGGTGCTATAAACTAAAACGCCCTTATCACGCAGAAATCCCGCTAAATTTGCGAGAAGCCGTAATTGCAAGGCTTGCGCCTGAATCAAATCCCCCGGCTTACGACTCCAGCGCAAGTCAGCCCGCCGCGCCAGAACGCCGCTACCACTACACGGTGCATCTAATAGAATTTTATCAAACATAGGAAATTTCGCTCCGGCGGCATCATTCACACTGTAATTTAAGGAATCAATCCCTAATCGGCAGGCGGATTCTTTGATTGACTCAATTTTGTTAATCGTGCGATCGTTTGCCAGGATATTGGCTCGGTTTTTGGTCAATTGTGCTATCATAGTCGCCTTACCGCCGGGCGCCGCACAAGCATCCAATATTTTTTCGCCAGGTTGCGGATCCAGAAGGCGCACCGCCAGCGATTGACTATAATCCTGAACCGAACAGTAACCGCACTCGAAATGTTCACTTTTAAGTAAGTCACCCGGTCGGTCAACTAGAAAAAATACTACCGGAGCGGTTTCATATATCTCAATCCGGTAGTTATCAGCCTGTAGTTTTGCCTCAAATTCGCTCCAATGAATGCGCAGTGGGTTGTGCCGAAAAAAAATCGCTTGATATTTATTATTAAATGCAAGCAAATCTATCGTATTCTCACGACCGAAAGCGTTCAGCCATTTCTCTACTAACCAGCGAGGATGGGAAAATTCGATTGCCAGCGCTTCCGCCAATTCTAATTGCCCCAGACGCTCACGCCAGACTGATTCCTGGGGTATATGTCGTAAAACACCATTAATCAAGGCAGCTAAATCCGAGCGCTGAAGCTGATGGGCTGCCGCTACGGTCTCATTCACCGCCGCGTGAGGTGGCGTTTTCAAAACCACAATCTGCAGAGCTCCCACCCGTAATAAATTACGAGCGGTTATCTCGAGACGTTTGGCTGAATTGTTCCGTGTTTGCTCGATTAAATAATCCAGCAAGCTTTGATTTTGGATAGTGCCTTTTACCAACAGATAGATGAAATCACGGTCTGGCGAGCTGCAGTTATTAATCTTAAGAAAGGCGTCAATGGCTGACTCGTAGTTATAGCCGGTGGCTGGCAAAGTATTCAAAATCATAACAGCGGCGGCACGAGTATTCACGAGGCAAATTTATCTCCCACTCGTCCTCCAAAACCGCATAAAAATTCAGCGGCAGGTAAAGGTTTGCGCCCTTCAAATTGCAACTCTTCCAGTTTTAAAACTCCACTACCGGTAAGTACGTTCAGGCTGTTTTTATTACATTGAATAATCGTTCCCGGTTCACCCGGAATTTTTTCATCTATGACAGAAGCGCGCAAAATTTTCAATCTTTTGCCCCGGAAAAAGGTAAAAGCCCCGGGAGTAGGCGACAATCCGTGAATCAGGTTTTTTAAATCGCTAGCTGGCTTGTACCAATCAATTTCTCCAAGTTCAGGGAAAATTTTAGGGGCAGGTGTAGCCAAACTATCATCCTGAGGTGTGCCTTTTAGAGTTCCGGCTTCCAGACCATCTATAGCCGCCAGGATCAGGCGCGCACCTATTTCCGCTAAACGCGGCGCCAGCGTTCCATAAGTATCAGTAGGCTGAATCGCAACTCTTTCCTGCAATAAGATATTACCGGTATCAACGGTCGGCTTTATTTGGAACACCGTCACGCCGGTTTCTTTTTCACCGTTGATGAGCGCCCAATTGATCGGTGCCGCGCCACGATAGCGTGGCAAGAGGGAAGCATGTAAATTAATCGCGCCGCGTGGTGGAATTACCAGAAGTTCGGGTGGCAAAATCCGAAAGGCAACCACTACATAAAGTTCAGCCGAGAATTGTGCCATTTCAGCTAAAAAATCCGGCGACTTAAGCGAGTCCGGCTGTAAGATCGGCAAGTTTAATTGGCGTGCAACTTTTTTTACCGGCGGTTCCTGAAGGCGACATCCACGGCCACAAGGCATATCCGGCTTGGTAACTACCGCCTTAATCTCATGCCGCGAGTCGGCTATTATTCTCAAGGACGGCACGGCAAATTCCGGCGTGCCCATGAAAATGATTTTCATCTGAACTCACTCAATATCTTTGGCGAACTTGCCTTCAGCGGCGGCAGTCGCAAGGCGCTTCAGCTTTGACCTCAAAAAACTGCGCTTAAGCGGACTGATGCGGTCAACCATAGTTAATCCGTCAAGATGATCTGTCTCGTGTTGAATGACGCGCGCTACCAAATCATTAAATTCGCGCTCGATAACCTTGCGCTCTCGGTTTTCATAGCGGAGGATGATTTTCTCAGCCCGCGGTATCTGTTCTCGAATATTAGGCAGACTCAGGCAACCTTCCTCGCCAATAACCTCGCCTTCCGTCTTGATTATCACCGGATTAATAATAACCTCACGTCCTAAATTCTCTTCCCGCAAAGAAAAATCCGCTACGAAAAATCGTAGATCAAGCCCCACCTGATTAGCCGAGAGTCCGATTCCTTCATCATCATACATCGTCTCCCACATATCGGAAAGAATGCGGTCGAAATCTGGCGGCAAATCATCAATCGGAGCCAATTTCTTATGTAGAATCGGACTACCATAAATGTAAATCGGAAGTACCGCCATCTTTTACGAAACCACTTTTTCCTCTACCTTACTGGCAACTGCCGAACGAGATATGTTAATCTTGACATCTTTAGCTACTCTCACAATCAGGATATTTTTATCCTTTACACCTTCGACTTTGCCATAAATTCCGCCGATAGTAACAATTTCGTCCCCCGGCTGAATTTCCTGCAACATTTTGGCTTTTTCCCGCTGTTTTTTAGCCTGCGGGCGAATCATCAAAAAATACATTAACAAAATGATCAGCAAAAACGGCAACAATGAAAGGATGGGATTGGCTGGCTGGGCTCCGCTACCACCACCTGTTGCTCCAGCATATAACAGACTATTCATATAACCTCCATTTTTATTACAATTTTAATTAATCTACACGATAATGGCAACCGCGACTGAATTTATTCAGGCGAGCGGCATGTAAAACCAGCAATGTCGTCGTAGCGGCATTGCGCAAGCCGATCAACTCATCATTCAATTGACTATGGGCGTAAAATTTTTCGATATCTTGTTGTAAGCGCCATAAAATTCCACCGGCTCGGTCTAGCTTCTTGGCATTTCGGACAATACCAACATAATTCCACATGGTATGTCTGATAGTCAGACGATCCTGGTGAATAAGATCCGGGTCGAGCGGCTCGTTTTCTTTTTGCCAAGGGGCTACTTGAGGAGTAATGATCTCCACACTCCCGATTCGTTCGGCACAATCGCGTCCCGCCAGTGTCCCAAAAACTAAACACTCCAGAAGAGAGCTGCTTGCCAGACGATTAGCGCCATGTAAGCCAGTGCAAGCCACTTCACCGACAGCTTTTAAACGCCGAATAGTAGTGTTGCCCAGAAGATCCACCGCTACTCCGCCACATTCAAAGTGAGCGGCGGGCACCACGGGAATCCATTCGGTTGCCATATCAATCTTCACCGATAGACATTTTTCGTAAATCTGCGGAAAACGCTGCTTCAGCCAATCGGCGCTCTTATGAGTAATGTCCAGATAGACAAAATGAGCCTTGGTGCGACTGATTTCCTGCATAACGCTTCGGGCAACGACATCACGCGGCGCTAATGAACCCAGCGGATGGTAGCGCGGCATGAAATCTTCGCCATCTTTATTCCGTAAAATACCACCCTCGCCCCGCACAGCCTCGCTAATTAAAAAGCGTTCATCTTCCGTTGAAAACAGCGTGGTCGGATGAAATTGGAGATATTCCATATTCATTAGACGTGCGCCTGCCCGATACGCCATAGCATAACCGTCACCGCGAGCATGATAGGGATTCGATGTATGCAAATACAACCGCCCCAATCCACCCGAAGCCAATATGGTTTGCTTAGCAAGAATTGGATGAATCTCACCACTGTCTTGAAAATATACATAAGCCCCGGCGCAGGTGCTTGGCTCATAAATATGAAGTGGATTTAAAGAATGATGCGCCAGGGTTATCAAATCCACACAAGTAGTATTAGGCAATACTTCAATATTTTCGACCTGTCTGATTTTCTTGTGAAAACGTTCTTGGATCGCCCGACCAGTATAATCCTTGACAAAAGCAATTCTTGGCCTAGAATGAACTCCCTCGCGAGTTAGGGCAATATCACCCTGCGGCGTCCGATCAAACGGCACCCCCAATTCACCAATAAGAATCTGTTCTATCAGCCGCGGTCCATTGGTGTAAATTGCTTCGACTACTTTTTCATTTACTAATTGCGCTCCCGATTCCTGGAAATCTGCTATGTAATCTGCCAGCGTGTCGGCTGGATTTTTATAGATAATACCACCTTGCGCATAATAAGACGACGAGACACTGGCATCCTGATTGATAGTCAATAATACAACTCGCAATCCGGCTTGAGCCGCGGCATAAGCCGCCGAACAACCGGCTAAGCCTCCACCGATCACCAAAACATCAGTCATGCGATAAGGTTCAGCGGCTTTCACAACTACAACTCCATCATTCTTTGTACAGCAAGAAGCGCATCGTTTCTCAAATTATCATCTGCTACCACTTGATTGACCAGGCGGCCATCTCTCAGACATTCCAATTGATAAAGCAAGTGGATAGGTGTTACCAAAGCCATTGTCGAGCAATATGCACCTTTTTCTTGCAATGAAATCACCTTACGGTCTGACAACTGGCGCGCCAGACGATCAACCAAATTTCGCTCGGTACCAACTCCCCAGGCGCTGCCCGGCGCCCCTGCCGTAACAGTCTTAATAATATATTCGGTACTCCCTACAAAATCAGCATTCAACGCTACCTCTTCCGGACACTCCGGATGAACGATAATCTTAATACCCGGAATAGCCTGGCGTAGCCTTTCTATGTCATTTCTTGAAAAAGCCTGATGCACCTCGCAAAACCCACTCCAGATTATCAGGCGGGCTTGCTCGATTTGCCTTGCAAATTTGTCATCAACCGGTCGTCTCGGATCATATATAACGATTTCCTGTGGCGAGATTCCCATTTTTAAAGCTACATTGCGACCGAGATGCTGATCCGGAAAGAAGAACACCTTTGGCTTTTTTGACCAAGCCCATTCGAGAGCGGCTTGCGCATTGGAGGAGGTGCAAACGATACCGCCATTTTTGCCACAAAAGGCTTTCAGCTCCAGCCGCGAGTTAATGTAGGTTACCGGAATCAATTGATCCCCGGTGAGCGCCTGAATTTTTCCCCAGGCGGTTGTAACATTTTCTATATTAGCCATCTCTGCCAGTGGACAACCGGCATCTACATTTGGTAAAAACACCTTTTGAGCGGCGCTTTTCAATAAATCAGCTGTTTCCGCCATAAAATGTACTCCGCAAAATATGATAAACTTTGCCTTCGTTTCAGATGCTCGACGCGACAGGGCAAACGAATCGCCGACGGCATCGGCTTGGGCAACAATCTGGTCACATTGATAATGATGCGCCAGAATGATTAGTTGGGGACCAAATTGAGCCCGAATTTTGCCAATGCGCCGCTCAATTTCTTCCTGAGATAAACGTGCCAGATCGGGCGGGGGATAGGAAATATTAAGGTTCATCTATATTGCAAATACTTTCTAATAATGACTTTTTCAAAAATTGACGCATAAGTTACACACTATTTATGTCATTTTCTTCAAGATGTTTACGGCGACGTTCGGAGCGGCGCGCCTCGTTTTCGAACGAATGGTCGGTCTCTTCGGGGTAATTACGAAAAAATTGGGTCTGCCAATTATGATAGTCACCGCTTAAAATCGCCTGACGGGCACGGCTGACCAGCTCCATAAAAAAGTGGACATTGTGAAGAGTATTCAAGCGTAATCCGGTCATTTCGCCATTCATAAAAAGATGGCGGAGAAAAGCTCGTGAAAAATTACGGCAAGTATAACAACTACAGTTCGGATCAGGTGACGCGAAGTCCATTCGATATTGACTCTGTTTCAATACTATGCGCCCTTTCCAAGTATAAAGTGTCCCGTTGCGGGCATTGCGCGACGGCAAAACACAGTCAAACATATCAATTCCCCAGCCAATAGCGCGTACAATATCTTCCGGTTTGCCGACTCCCATCAAATAACGCGGCTTTTTTTCCGGCAATTGTGGTGCAACCAAAGATAATATTTCAAACATCTGTTCTTTAGGTTCACCGACCGCCAACCCACCAACTGCATAACCGTCGAAATCCACTTCGGTCAAGGCCTTTACGCTCTCCGCCCGCAAATCGGGATATACCGAGCCCTGAACGATTCCAAACTGATATTGACGATGACCATAGAGCGGTTTTAATTTCAGAAAATGCTCCCGCGAGAGTCGTTCCCAGCGATGGGTACGCTCCAGAGCTTGTCTGGCATATTCTCGGTCGCAGGGATAGGGTGTGCACTCGTCGAATGCCATCACAATGTCAGCGCCGAGCGTTCGTTGAATCTCCATGGAAATTGCTGGAGATAGAAGGTGCTCCGAACCGTCAATATGGGAGCGGAATACAATCTCGTCCTCAGTCAATTTACCGAGATGAGCCAGGCTGAACACCTGATAACCGCCGCTGTCAGTCAATATTGGCCCCGGCCAGGCATTGAAGCGATGCAGACCGCCAGCCGCCTGAATTACATCGAGTCCCGGTCGCAAGTAAAGGTGATAAGTATTGCCTAGTATAATTTGAACGCGGCACTCCTGAAGCTCAGCTGGCGTCAGAGTCTTGACTACTCCGCTTGTTCCAACCGGCATAAAAACCGGCGTTTCGACCATCCCGTGATCAGTGACGAATATCCCTGCCCGGGCTTTGGTACCGTTATCTTGGGCAATAATATCAAACGGCAGTTGATTTTTCTCTTTAGATTCCTTTCGGCCGTGATTTGACATATCAATCTTCCGAACTTAGAAAATAAATCCGAATAGTTGATTTAGCGATTCGATGCCGGTTACTTTGGATTGCAGGCTTTTTTCTAAAATTTTTATCCCCGACTTGGGTACATAGACCGTGGTAAAACCAAACTTGAGCGCCTCACGTACCCTATTTTCTAAAAATGGAACACTACGGACTTCACCAACTAATCCAACTTCGCCGATGAAAGCGGCTTTCGGTTCGAGTGGGACATCTTTAAAGCTCGACGCTACCGCCACCGTCACACCCAGGTCAATTCCCGTCTCATCAATTTTAAAACCACCCGCCAGATTTATGAAAACATCCTGAGTGCGCAAAGGCAAACCGGCGCGTTTCTCCAGAACAGCTACCAACATCACAAAGCGTCGGTAATCAATCCCGTTTGCCGAACGCTGCGGCGTGCCGTAAGACGATTGCGTCACTAATGCCTGAGCCTCTATCAGAAAAGGACGCGTTCCTTCCATACTGACCGTGACTGCCGAGCCAGCAACGTATTCACGACGCTCCGTTAAAAAGAAACCGGCTGGATCGTCAACGGCTATTAGCCCACGCTCCTTCATTTCGAATATTCCGACCTCATTGGTCGAACCAAAGCGATTTTTGACCGCCCGCAAGGTGCGATAAAAATTATTCTTATTGCCTTCCAGATATAAAACCGTATCTACCAGATGCTCCAAAACCTTCGGTCCGGCAATCATACCATCTTTGGTAATATGACCGACAAAAACAGTGGTTATATTTAACTCCTTGGAAAGATGCAGAAGTCGCCCGGCGCACTCGCGCACCTGAGTTACACTGCCCGGGACATTTTCAAACTGATCGGAGTAAACGGTTTGAATCGAATCAATTACCACCGCGGTCGGCTTCAGGTTCTCTATTTGATCTAAAATATTTTCCAGATTATTCTCACAGGCTACCAGAATACGGTCATCATTAATTTCCAGTCGCTGGGCGCGCAAAGCCAATTGCTCTTCGGACTCTTCGCCAGAGAAATAGAGTAAACGGTCCCCCGGCAGTCGGGCGATGACTTGCATAATTAGAGTTGATTTGCCAATGCCGGGCTCACCGCCGATTAATACTACCGAACCACTGACGAATCCGCCGCCCAACACGCGATCAAACTCGGTTATGCCAGTAACCAACCGCTGGGTCGAGGTGGTACTTGCCTGTTTAAGAGGCACCAAATTACGCCGAGTTCTCTCGACAGCGGAGCTCCTCGGTTTCTTCTGAATTTGTTCAGCAACCATCGAATTCCAGGCGCCACATTCCGGACATTTGCCCAGCCATTTAGGCTGAACTGAACCGCACTCATTGCATACAAAGACATTTTTGACTTTAACGGGCATGGGTACTCCTTCCGTCTTTTATTTTCAATATGGCTAAGTATTTATCCTTGTCGTACAAAAATAGTCCGAAGAAAATAATGAGCATCCCACCAATTTCACGCCAGGTAACGATTTCATTCAACCACAATGCTCCGATCAAGGTCGCAAATATCGGCGAAATGAAATTAATAAAAGTCAGCTTGATCACATTAATTTGTTTCAAAAGATCAAAGTAAATATAAAATGCGAGCGCGGAACCGAACAGACCAAGATAAACGATCGCCCCGATATTTTTGAAGTCCCAGACCATTTTCTGCCATTCGCCGCCGACCGTTGCTCCTATAAAATTCACAAGTGCGGCAATCAACATTGCCATAGCAGTCATCGTCAAACTATCATAAGGTTGAGGACGCGTCTTGAGTAAAACATTCGGCCAGGAAGATACGACTACCCCAAATAAGGCAACCACACTACCCCATAATAATTCTCGACCAAAAACCAGCTGGCGATCGGAAAGGATAACTATCACACCAGCCATAGCTATTAAAATCGCCATCACCTGGGCTAAGCGCAAACGTTCATCTGGTAACATAAAATGAGCAAATATCCCCACAACAATCGGCATAGCTGTCCATAAGATTGAAGTCAACCCGCTCGGGATAAATTTTTCCGCCCAATAAGTGCAGTAAAAACTAAGCGCCATAGTCAAAAGACCAACTACCAAGTAATTCTGTACCGATACACGGTCAAAGGCAATCTTACGGCGTTTCAGAAAAATAATAATACCCAGCGCGATTGTCGCCACGCTGAAACGCAACGCCAGTCCGACCATAAGGGGGGTTCGATCGAGACCAATCTTGATTACCGCCCAAGTAGTGCTCCAGATAAAACAGATAAGTATCAATTTGAAATATTTCATATTCATTCGGGATAATTAATCACCCGCTAAACTAATTAGCGCCAGCCTTAACGCCAAACATTTTTAAAAGTAAATCGAAGAATTGAATTAGAAGTCAGTGTCGAGACAGAAATACCACCTCGGACTATAAGTCCGGTCGAAATCAAACCGCCAGGCGACGTCAATCTTTAATACAAAAACTCCCAAATAAATGCGCGCTCCCATACCATATCCAGCTACCAGGTCATCCATCATAAATCCACGATAGTAATCATTCTTGAAGGGATGAAATTTATTATCATACCAGGTCGAACCGAAATCTAAAAAAGTTACGCCTTGAATCCCACCCATCGTTACCGGTAGCGGCCAGCCTAACACAAGTTGCCTAATAAACGGGTAGCGGAACTCCAGATTAAACAGAAAATAGCGATTACCGGCTCTTTCATAATACAGAGCCCCTCTCAATGGCGTAATAAAATCTGAAAAATAGATGTTCTCAGCAAGCGTCGAGTCAGCGGTGAAAATATCATAACGGTAATAATAATTTATCCAATTATCCTCGCCACCGAGAAAGAAACGCTGAGCATTTTTACCATTACTGAAACCGGTCGAGAGGCGCAAACCGAAAGAATAATCCATGTTTAATTTTAAATAACGACGAATATCAGCTTGAACACTATAAAACTCCAGACTTTTGGCGCTGTACTTTGGGCTGGCGATAAAATCCACCCGGGCGCGCCAACCGTCAATCGGATATAGATAACCCCATAGTGAATTATCATAAACAAAACCGACCCGTGGCAAAATTGTGTTAATTCTATATGTGTATAACTCTTCTCCGGTTAGAGTCAGGATATATTTCTGCTCGACATTATAGGAAGTCAGCCCTAGCTCAGTCCGCGAAAAGTGACTCGAAGGACGCGATGCGGAAAAATCAAGTCCATAATTTCTTAAACGAAATACCGTAAAAAATCCATAATTCCAAAAGTTCGACGTATGAAATCCGGTTATGCCCCAGTTGGTACGCTTGGCGAGATACATATATGATAAATAATAATCACTGTTTTCCAGATCTATATACATCTCGGTTCCTAATGCCAACTGATGATTTCCTAAAACATCACTAAAATAAAAAACCGTAGTGCCTTGCAAGCCCCAGAGGTTACTATATCCAGCCTCGCCATAAGCCACATCCAGCGAAAAGTTGGTTTTGTACGGAAAGACCGGGTATCTGCCACTTTTGGTGGTTTGTTTGGTAGTATCCTCGCTCGCCATAGTTGAATCCAGAAAATCTTCTTCAGGCTCTGCACTGATCTCATAATTATACATCGGTGCAAATATATAATTAGAGAAATCCCCGGCGGCAATTATATTCTGTCGTGTTCGGGGTTTGGCTTCTTCTTTACTGGGGAAATTGAATCTTTGGTATTTCTCCGGATTTTCCCAGGATTCCATTAAAGCTTTAGCGTAAACTGTTGGTTTAATTTCCTGACGTTCGTCCCAAAGTTGTAATGGATTACTTATTGAATAAATATCCCAGCCTTCATCGGCATAGCCAGCCAATACTAAACGCAGGTCATCATTCGAAATACTGGGCTGAAAAACACCCGTCAATACATTGGTAATCGCACCGCTCTCGCCGGTGGATATATCCAACATAAAAATATTGGAAATCCCGTGATAATCGGAAGTATAAAAAATAGCGTCCTTGGTATGCGCCCAGCACGGGTAATTTTCATTCCAGGGCGAATCGGTCAGACGCGTAATTTCTCCGTTATCTAAATCAAGACAAAATAGATCGGTTTGAAAACACTTGACATTCATAATCTCTGGTAGATTGGGCAGGCTGTCTATTTCCGGAGTTCGTTGAGAAACGAATACTATTCTCTGACCGTCCGGTGACCAAGACGGTTCAAAGTCGGGATATTTATCATTTATCAGCTGCGTGAGGGATTTTTTCTTAATATCATATAAATACAAATCGGTTTGGCCATTTTTCAATCCGACGAAGGCTATCGAATTGTCCTTTGGCGACCAGACGGGCGTGAATATTTCTTCCAATTCTTTAAATTCAAAGCGTTGACGTTTTTGGGTTTCTACGTCGGCAATTATTAAGGCATCATGCCCTCCGCTCTTAGCCGCAAGAACCACTTTTTTGCCATCCGGCGACCAGCTCAAGCGCGGATTGAGCCACTTTAATTCTTCGAGGTCCGGCGTACGCTGACCACTGATCAGCTTTTTAATTACCTTGCCGTCAACCGCCGAAATTAAATAAATATCGGCGTACCCGTTCCGATCGGTCATTATGGCGATTTTATCACCAAGGGGTGAAATGGCTGGTGCAGTATTGAAATAATTTTTCAATTTCTTATGATCGGTCAATTTCATAGAAATCTCTTCAATATCATACCGGTCAGCAACGTCCGGCCAATATTCAGTGCGCATCCAACGATGCCACTTGTCAGTCAGCTCTTTCATATCCATCCCAATGGCGGCTTTCAAACCGTTATTGGCATTACCCTTGCTTTTCATTTGAGCCCAGATTTGACCGATTTTCTCGATACCATATTTTTCAGCAATAAAACGATAAACTGAGTTGCCGCCCTGATAAGCCGAGTAATAATCGAGTTCCTCGATATTGGGAATATTGCTATTCAGAGCAATATCACGCATTATCAAATCGGTTTGAGCCGTCCAGCCGTAGGCAATATATTCAGCCAAGCCTTCACTCATCCAATCAGGAATACTCAATCTCACTCGACCAGAGACCACACTCTGGACATTTCCGCCATAAATCATATCGTTGATGACCACGTGCACCAGTTCGTGCCGGATCACGTGCCAGAAATCGAAGTACGAGCCTTCGAAAGGTACCACGGCGCGATTCTTGAAAAGCTCAGTAAATCCGCCAATCCCTTCATATAAATATGAAAGGGTTACATTGGTCTGTTGAAAATCGCTGTGCGAATTATAAACGATTAAAGTCACTCGTTTGCGCAAGCGCCAGTTCAGCACTTTGCAAATGTCTTTTAGAGCTTGTTCCCCAACCGGAGCCGCGAACTCGGCCAAAGATTCTCCGCCTTCATAAAAATAAATATCCATATTCTCGGATTGCAAATATGACCAATTGAATGTATCGTACTGAACTTTATTTTTACCGTATTGTGAAAATCCGGCCGTCGCGAAAATCAGTATTAAAAAAATTGTTTTAAGTCTCTTTTTCATAAAATACTCAACAAAGTTTAAATAACGTTGTTCCAATTTAAGCCAAAAGTAGGCATTATTTCGACCCTTTTCAAGCCAGACACATAGGGCTGAACTTTAGAAGATTAAATCGGGCAAAAGTTAATCAACTGGCTTTCCCAAGTTTATTAAAAATCATTAAGTAGATGGATTGCCTTTTTCCTTGATGAATTTCTCAATCCGTTCCTTGAGAATATTTCGGGTAATCCTAAAAGCCATTAAACGCCGCTCTTCATTTCCAATGACTCGGATCGGATCATCAATCAGCCATTCTAGGCGCTCAACCTGGCCGGGAAAAGTCGGGCAATTCAAAGCGGCAACCTCACATAAAACAATTACATAGTCGAAGTTATAATCGCGATACATATCAATGTGTTTAGAATACTGATTGTCAACCGAGATACCGATTTCGGCTAATACCTGTTTGGTAAAACGGTGAATTCCGACCGGCGTGGAACCGGCGCTGAAAACCTCAAACTGATCACCGCCTAACTGACGCAGAAGAGCTTCCGCCATTTGACTCCGCACCGAATTCCCGGTGCAGATGAAGAGAACTGATTTCTTAACCATTTAACTGACTTCCAATAGATTCGACTTACTCTTAAAATTCAAATTAACGACCGAATATATTAATTTTTTCCGAACAATAATACTTTGTATGTGTGTTAATCGGTAAATTTTTAAGAATTTGAACAAATAACAAATTATTTTTCCTTCGTTTGACAAAACAAGCGTTATTTTTATTCCAGAATTTTAAAACCATTCTTTTTTTCGTATATTAAACTTCAATATTATATTTGAATCTAGTAATGTGAAGTAATAAGTTTGCATTAAATTGTTCCAAAGTAATAACTATAAACAAAAAAATATTACCCATCTGAGGAGGTGGCTTGAAGAGACGCGAATTTATCAAAAAAAGTGGAGTGATAGCGGCTGGAATCGTTACGGCTCCAGCCTGGTTTGATATGACAGGTTTTTCTAAAACCGTATCCGAGACGCAAGATCTGGAAAACCTTTTTAACATATCGGCGGTTGAAGCTGAGAAACTTCTCCGGCTGGCACTTTCCCGCGGAGCGCAAAGCGCCGATCTATTTTTTGAATACCGTCCCAATTCCAGCCTACGTATTGAGGATGGAATCATTAAAGATATTCAATATGGCATTTCTCTAGGAATGGGTGTCCGCGCTGTTAAGGGCGATCAAATCGGTTATGCCTACACCGACGCTATTGACTTTCAAAGTATGAAACGAGCGGCTGAAACCGCCGCTAATATTGCCAATAGTACGGAGAGTTTTAAACCCGCACATTTCCAGAAAGTAGCGGCTAAAAATTTATATCCGGTTAAGACCTATAGTATTGACATGGATCTCAACCCCAAAATAACTATGCTCAATGAAGCTGATGCGACTGCTCGACAATTCAATGCACGGGTCTCCAGCGTAATAGCTTCATTTTCTGAGGAACTGCGCCAGATTATGTACTTTGACTCCGATGGGAAAAAATTTCAAGACATTCAACCATTAATGAGTCTCAGAGTACAGGTTATAGCTGAAGATGGCGTCCGGCGCCAGGGCGCATCTGCTTCTCGCTCTGCCCGAGCGGGACTCGAATTTTTTGAGAAGCCCGAAAATTCTCCATCGGCTGTCGCTCGCCAGGCGGCCGCTACTGCCATTATCAATTTAGATGCTAAGCCAGCACCAGCCGGACCGCAAGTCGTAATTCTCGGCGCCGGTGAAAGCGGCGTACTGATCCACGAAGCCGTCGGCCATGGACTGGAAGCCGATTATAGCTATAAAAACCTATCTAACTACAGCGGAAAAGTCGGCCAGAAAGTAGCTGCCGAAAATTGCACTATCATTGATTCAGGCCTTTTTCCTGGCAAACGCGGCGCTCTCAACGTTGATGACGAAGGCAATTTACCTACCACTACCGTTCTGATTGAAAACGGTATCCTCAAGGGTTATATGCATAATAGCATTTCAGCCCGGATGATGAAGTCTAATCCCACCGGCAATGGGCGGCGACAATCTTACGCTTATCCGCCTCTGGCTCGGATGACCACAACTTACCTGCAAAAAGGTAACTACGAACCCGAAGAAATCATCAGCTCGGTTAAAAAGGGCGTTTACGCCAAGGGCTTCAGCGGCGGGCAAGTTGATACTATCAAGGGTGATTTTACTTTTGGGGTAACCGAAGCCTATCTGATTGAAGACGGCAAATTAACGGCACCGTTGAAAGACGTTACCTTGATTGGAAATGGTCCGGATACAATGAATAAAATTCTGATGGTCGGCAATGACTTGAAAATTTCTGACGGCACTTGGTCTTGCGGCAAAGACGGTCAAAATATCCCAGTCAGCGTCGGTAATCCCACAGTCAAAATCAGTGAAATCACCGTAGGCGGCTCTTAATTACGAGGAAAAATATGCAAGAATTAGTCAAAATAGCCGAAAATGTTATCTCCGAGGCACGCCGCGGTGGCGCCGATGAAGTTGATGTACTCGTAAATAATTTCACCAATACCCGGCTCAAGATCCGCCTCGGAAAAGTCGAGGAATTGCGACAGTCCAATCCTAAAGCACTCGGCATCCGTGTTTTCAAGAATAAGCGTAAAGCTCTAACATACACCAGTGACTTGCGCCCCGAATCAATTTCCAAAATGGTACAGAAAGCTCTCGAAATTGTCCGGGTTTCCAGCACTGACGAATACAATGGATTGCCGGAGAAGCATTTATTTGGTAAGGTGCAAGCTGATCTTAAGCTTTACGATCCCGAAATCGCTCAAATTCCTACCGAGAGCAAAATCAAGATGGCAACCGAACTGGAAGATCTCGGTCTGAAACAAAATCCACTAATCACCAACTCGGGCGGCTCCTTCTGGAACGATTCTTATGGTCAATCCATTCTGGTTAATTCACAAGGGTTTTCTGGCGCACAGGAATTTTCCAGCTGTTCGCTGTCTTTACAACTCGTCGCCGAAAAAGATGGCGTCAAACAAACCGATTACTGGTGGTCGGGCCAGCGGGCTTTCAACCGGCTGGATTCAATCGAATCCATCGCCAAAACGGCGGCCGCGCGCACCATCCGCAAAATCGGAGCCCGTAAACCGACCACCCAATCTGTTCCGGTTGTTTATGATCCTCAAACCGGTGCCGATCTACTTGCTATTCTTGCTAGTGTTGTATTAGGCAGTGCCATTTATCGCAAAAATTCCTTCCTGGTAGATAAACTCAATCAGCCTATCGCCATTGAGGAATTAAATATTATTGATGACGCTACTTTGCCGGGCGGTATCGATTCTCGCTATTTCGATGATGAAGGTCTGCCAGCCCGCCGCAACATCGTCATCGAAAATGGCGTTCTGAAAACTTATCTATGCGACTGCTACTCAGCACGTAAATTACAATGCACTCCTACGGGAAGCGCCCGCCGTGGCACAAGCACTGACCCCTCACCGTCAACCTCGAATTTCTTTCTGCCAGCCGGGAAATATTCACCAGAAGAAATTATCGGTTCTATCAGCAACGGCTTGTATTTAACTGATTTAAATTGGGTTGGTATTAATTACGTTACCGGAGATTATTCGCGCGGCGCAGAAGGTATCTGGATCGAGAATGGCAAACTTGCCTATCCGGTCCAAGAATTCACCGTAGCTGGCAATGTATTAGAAATGTTAAAATCAATTAGTATGATAGGTAACGATCTGGAATTCCGCGGCTCAATTAATTCACCGACATTCAAAATTGATCGGATGATGGTCAGCGGTCAGTAGGAGTAAGAGTAATGAAAATCGTAGTTTGCGTTAAAGTGGTTCCGGTATCCGATTCAATCATAACCATTGCACCGGAAAAGACCGCAATTGATCTTGTCAACATTAAATTCGACCTGAATCCTTACGATGAATTTGCTATTGAAGCCGCCGTTCAATTGAAAGAAAAAAACGGCGGCGAGGTAATCGCCATTTCACTCGGACCCGAGCGGGATAATATTAGCTTAAAGCGCGTACTGGCTCTGGGCGCCGACCGTATGATTCATCTGGTCACCGCCGATAAAGCACTCAGTGACCCCTTAGCAACTGCTAAGGCATTAGCCACGGAAATCAAGCCACTCTCTCCAGACTTGATATTCTGCGGAAAGCTTTCCATTGACACCGGCAATGGTCTCGTCGGACCTTTGGTAGCCCGTCTGCTCGAATATCCTTTCCTGACAGGAATATGCGAACTGCAGGTTGGTACAGACCAATTAACAGCCGCTAAAGACACCGAAGAAGGCCGAATAATTTACGAGAGTTCCCTGCCTTGTTTATTGACTACCGAAAAGGGCTTGAATAAACCGCGTTATCCCTCGCTAAAGGATATTATGCTCTCTCGAAAAAAAGAGATTATTACCAAAAATGTTAACTTAACCGAAAAGGCTTCCGAAATTATTCAACTGTTAGAACCCGCACCACGGCCAGCTGGTACGATTCTAGGCCAGAGCGTGGATGCAGTCCCAGAATTGATCCGGCGCCTGCGCGAAGAAGCCAAAGTTTTATAACGGGGAATCCTGATGAAAATATTTACCTATATCGAACCAGAAAACGAAAATATCTCCAAGAATAGCGCGGGCTGTTTGACACTTGGGCGCCAATTGGCTGATTTAGCCAATGGAAGCCTCACTGCTATTGTCCCGGCTCAGGAAAGTAGTACTATGCAAAATGAATGCGGTCGCTACGGAGCTGACCGAGTTGCCTTCACTAAAAACTACGATAAATACATACCGGAAGTAACGGCTTCAGACGTAGCCAATATTTTACTGCAAGAAAATGGGGACATACTCATCCTACCTGACCGACCAGCTATCCGAGACATCGCGGCAATTGCTTGTGAAACGGTTAGCGGTTCTATAGCCGTTGATTGTTTACAAGTCAATCTCGACTCAGAAAATAGTCCTATCGTACGCCGAGCTATGTATGGCGGTAAGGCTCTCGCTGATTTAAAATTGATAAAAAAACCGGTGTTTATCACCATCCGAGCCAATATCATCCCGCCGCAGGAAAATATTCGTTCAGCAGAAACCATTAACTTTCCATCACCGCCATCTGCCGTTACTCCCAAAATTAAAATTAATGAAATTCGTCCAGTTACTTCAAAGCGACCGGCACTCACTGATGCCAAAATTATTGTCGCTGGAGGTCGTGGCATCGGTGCTCCGGAAAATTTTCACTTGATAGAAGAATTAGCCGACGCTCTCGGAGCGGCCGTCGGCGCTAGCCGTTCCGTTGTTGATGCTGGTTGGGTCCCGCAAACTCTTCAGGTCGGGCAAACCGGTAAAACCGTCTCACCAGATCTATATATTGCTTGTGGGATTTCCGGCGCAATGCAACATATTGCCGGAATATCTTCCGCCAAATACATCGTCGCGATCAACAATGATCCCGACGCTCCGATATTTAAAATTGCTAATTATGGAATTGTCGCTAATCTTTTCGAAATTATCCCGGAAATGATTAAGCTCCTAAGAAATATAAAATGAATAACTTAGATGATAAACAACCTTCTGCCGTTATTGCAGTTGATGCAATGGGAGGGGATTTTGCGCCGGATGAAGTAGTGCTCGGTGCCGCTCGCGCTTCGGTTGAGACTCCCATAAAAATCATTTTAGTTGGTGACCAATCTAAAATAGAACCAATTCTTGAACAAACTGAACACAATCCTCAACAGCTCGAAATTGTTCATACCGACCAATATATTACCAACGACGACAAGCCGAAATTTATCCTATCCAAAAAACCGCGCGCTTCAATGTTAATCGCCTCGCAACTCTGTGGTGCGGATCAAGCACATGGTATCGTCTCGGCCGGCAATACCGGTGCTTATATTCTTTCAGCGATCAAGTACATTCCACGCATCGAGGTGGTTCACAAAACTGCCATTGCCTCAGCCTATCCTACTCGCAACGAACAGGGAAGGTCTGACCCATTTGCCCTCTTACTCGACGTCGGCGCTAACGTCCATTGCACAGCCGATGATCTGGTACAGTTCGCTATAATGGGAAAAATATATGCTTCCGCCGTCAAAGGTATAGAAAATCCGACCGTTGGACTACTTAATATCGGCAAAGAACCTTACAAAGGTGGCGATACTCTCACCGACGCTTTTAATATGCTTAATTCAATCCAAGATATGAAATTCATAGGTAATATCGAAGGTAACGAAATTTTAAAAGGTATAGCTGATATCATCGTCGCCGAGGGTTATGTGGGCAATATCGTTATGAAGACTATCGAAGGTTTTGGTGAAACTATTTCTCACATCGGACGCTATGCTTTTAAACACCGTTTTATCTGGATGCTCGGTTTGCTTGCGCTTTCCAGTGGCATTAAACAATTGAAAAAGGTTGCCGATTATTCAGAATACGGTGGCGCACCTCTTCTCGGATTTCGCAAAATAGTAATCAAGGCTCACGGCCGTAGTCGCGCCAAAGCCATTACCAATGCCATTATAGTTGCCGCTAAAACTTATCACGATAATGTTTGTGAAAAAATGGCTCGCGAAATTGCTCAATATGAAAAACAATTTCAACGTAAAAATGTAATGAACTGCGACTGGAAATTAAATTTCGACCAATAAGATAGCGCTTGGTTAGCCGTTTTATCAAGACCGGTTACCAATTTTTTAGTTTGGAAGGAGTAACTTATGACCAAATTTTCCCTCGTCAAGAGTGCAGCTGTTTTAGGCATTGATGCCTATATTGTGGATGTTGAATGTAATCTGAGTAATGCGCAATTACCGGCTTTTATTACGGTTGGTTTACCAGAGGGCGCCGTCCGTGAAAGTAAAGAAAGAGTTTGGTCCGCGATAAAAAATCTCGGCTACTATGTCCCGAGCAATAAAATTGTGGTCAATTTAGCCCCAGCTGATATAAAGAAAGAAGGGAGCTCCTTTGATCTACCGATTGCCATCGGTATTCTCACCGCGGCTGATTTGATAGAAAAACATAAGGTTAGCGATTACATTTTCCTGGGCGAACTCTCCCTTGATGGAATGCTTCGCGAAATTAAGGGCGCTTTGCCAATTTCCGTATCAGTACGTAATTCTGGGATTAAGGGCATTATCTTGCCGGAACAGAACGCCCGCGAGGCGGCTATAACTGGCGATCTGGAAATTATCGGCTTAAAATCCCTTCAGGAAGTGATAGACTTCCTGGAAAACCGATCTCATCCGGAACCAACTCACGTTGATGTCCGAGCACTATTCGAAGAACATCGCCAATACCAGATTGACTTTTCTGAGGTTAAGGGTCAGGAAAATGTCAAGCGTGCCCTCGAAGTTGCGGCGGCTGGGGGACACAATATAATTATGATAGGTCCGCCTGGTTCGGGAAAAACGATGCTCGCCAAACGTATTCCGACTATTTTGCCCAATTTAACTCTTGAAGAAGCGCTCGAGACTACCAAAATACACTCGGTAGCCGGTTTGGTTCCCTCCGGCCAGGGCATCGTAGCCACTCGGCCGTTCCGGTCGCCCCACCACACGATTTCCGATGCCGCATTGGTCGGAGGTGGTAAATTTCCCCGCCCCGGTGAAGTCAGTTTGAGTCATCACGGTGTTCTTTTCCTCGATGAATTACCCGAATTTAAAAAAAACGTTCTCGAGGTAATGCGTCAGCCGCTTGAGAATGGTTATGTTACCATTTCGCGGGCGCTATTATCTTTAACCTATCCGGCTTCCTTTATGCTGGTTGCCGCGATGAATCCCTGCCCTTGCGGCTATGCCACCGATCCTCATCATCAATGCACCTGTACTCCCCAACAAATCCAGAAATATATGGCGCGTATTTCCGGTCCATTACTAGACCGAATTGACATTCATATAGAAGTTCCCGCCGTTAAATTTTCCGATCTGTCAGCGAAAGCGCCCGGCGAACCTTCCGAAATTATCCGGGAACGTGTGCAAGCCGCCCGCCTAAAACAAACCGCACGTTTTGCCGGAATCAAGGGTGTCTTTGCTAATGCGCATATGGAATCACGCTTGATCCGAAGATTCTGTCAAATTGATCAAACCTGTGAAGATCTCTTGCGCAACGCCATTAATAAGCTGGGATTAAGCGCCAGAGCCTACGATCGGATTCTTAAAGTATCCCGAACAATCGCCGACCTAAGCAATTCCGAAAAAATTTTACCCGAACACATCAGCGAAGCTATTCAATACCGCAGTCTGGATCGCCATCTGTGGTTATAAAATTTACTAAATGTTTTGGGACAATTTGGCTTTCAGATCATTAATCTGACGAGCAAAAACCGAGTCGCTTTGTAGGCGCTCTTCCACCCAGCGGCAAGCGTGTACTACTGTCGAATGATCGCGACCGCCGAAATATAAACCGATGGTTTTTAGGGATAGATCGGTGAACTCTCGCGTTAAATACATTGCAATCATACGCGCCTCAGCCACTTCTTTGGTACGCCCCTTCCCAACCATAGAATCCAGATTTATCTTATAAACAGTACTCACCGTACTTTGAACACTCTCTATTGATAACACCGATGAGTGACGAGTTCCCAGAATCTCCCGCATTACTCGTTGAGTAAGATTAATATCTATATCCACTTGCAATAACGATGAATAAGCTAAAAGCCGAATCAAAGCTCCTTCCAGTTCCCTAATATTCGAACGAATATTGGCTGATAAATATTCAATTACTTCATAGGGAATGTCCAATCCGTCATCGTTAGCTTTCTTCTGCAAAATGGCAATCCTGGTCTCTAAATCCGGCGGCTGAATATCAACGGTTAAGCTGGACTGAAAGCGTGATAAGAGACGTTCCTGCAAACCGCGCAGCTCCATTGGTGGCTTGTCAGTTGTTAATACAATCTGCTTATGCCTTTGATATAAGTCATTAAAAATGTGGAAAAATTGTTCCTGCGTTTGTTCTTTATTTTGAAAAAATTGGATGTCGTCGAGGAGAAGCATATCAATACTGCGATAAGAACGAGAAAATTCAGTCGTCTTGTTGTTCTGAATTGCCGCAATGAAATCCAAAGTGAAGGTATCACTGGAAACATAGACTACTTTCTTGGCTCTGCCATTATTAAGAGCTTCATTACCAATGGCTTGAAGTAAATGGGTTTTCCCCAGACCGGTACCGCCATAAATTACCAGCGGATTAAAAGAGGTTCGCCCTGGCGCACTGGCTACCGCCATTGCGGCGGCTCGCGCAAATTGGTTAGAAGCGCCTTCAACGAACGTATCGAAAACATAACGCTCATTTAAGCGGGTGCCTTGCTCCCGTCCCCCAGCGATAAAATCCGGCTCAGCTACCGGAGTAACCCCGCTCCCTCGTTTAGAAACTGAGAGCGTTCCGGCTGGCTGTTCCAACTCCTCACCCAATAAAATAGTATAACTTACATTGAAACCGTTACCGGTTACCTCCTTAAGCGCCTTAAGAATCATTTCCCGATAGTGATTGTCAACCCAATCATAAAAAAATTTATTAGGGACCTGTAAAATTAGAGTATCATCGGCAAGCGATATGGCTTTCATCGGAGCAAACCAAGTTTCAAAGGTCTGCTGAGGAATCTTTTTACGCACATATTCCAAGCAATTATTCCAAACATCACTGCAAATCAATGAATTAGGCATAAAAAACGAATCCTAAATAGAAGTTATCAACATAAATACAAGGCATTTAAACACCATTTATATAAACCGTTTAGCATCCAGCCCCCACTCAAATTGTAAATTATATTGAGAGATATTCCGACGCGTCTGCTATCGAGCCCACGAGAATAATCACCCTAAGATTCACAAAATTAAGAGCTCCACTCAAATTTAAACCTTCAACGACAGATAATTTAAAAACAATAAGAGCACCACCCAATATTAACAAGTTATCAACATCGCAATTTCAACTCACATAATAAGGTAATCGCTTGCGACTAATTAGCAAGAAAAAGTTTGAAATAAAACAAAACATTGTCGCGCCATCTTTGGTAAATCATTGTAATAAAGCATATTAAAAAAATAAATATTTTCTCGACAATAAATAGGCGATAGTTTAGCGGCTAACAATAATTAAAATTACCGAAAGCAAAAATTCATTATTGATTTTTTGGAAATTATAGTATAACATCAACTTGAATCGCTCTTTGAAGGAAAGGAGAGTATAATGAAAACTTTGAAAATATCCGTAATTATTGTTTTTTCTTGTTTGATTCTTTGCTAATGGCTGATAACTGGGCAATTGTTGGTCAGTTGAATGAAGGTCGGGATTCTGAATTTGCTTCAGCTCTTTTGCCTGATGGCACCGACCGTGTCGGTGCACACAAAACGGCATCAATCCCGCAGCGAAGCGTGGCGGGGTTGATGCATGCACCGACATGGTCGGTGCACTCCAAAACACAAAACACTCCAAAGTAAAAAAATGGAGGTATAAAATGAAAAAGATAGTATTGATTGTTTTGTTTTGCTTTATCCTATTCCCGGTTATAACTTCAGCGGGAACATGGCAATGGACTGGGAATCTTAATCAGGCTAGAACAGAACATCGGGCTATTTTATTAGCTGATGGTAAGGTTTTAGTTGTTGGCGGTTCTGGCCCCGGCTCAGTTGGAGCTTTATCTTTCTCTGAAATTTATGATTTGGAAACTGAAACCTGGTCTCTAACTGATCCTCTAAACATAGCCAGATATTGTTTTAGTTTAGTCAAACTTTTAAACAACAAAGCGCTGGTTATCGGAGGATCTGTTCTAAATGTAGGATGTGTCCCTGACTGTGAGCTTTTTGATTTAGAAGATGAGAACTGGTCTTTCACTGGTCCGCTAAATATAGCTAGAGGCTGGGATGTTCCTTATTGTGCTACAGTCCTTTTACCTGAGGGAGAAGTCTTGGTGATTAATGGGTTCACAATAGGCGGAGTTACGACGAAAACCTGTGAAATATATAACCCAGAAACAGAAGTTTGGAGATTAGCTAATCCAAGTCAGCAGGGTCACCCAGTTATCTTGGGTGGAATGCTTTCTAATGGTTTAATTTTATCTTTTCATTCTTATCCGAGTGGTTCTCAGGGACCATCAGCTGAGCTCTATGACCAAGAAACAGAAGAATGGACTTATACTGGCAAACCTGTTATAGAAAGGGTAGACGCCGTTGGAACAATAATCCCCTCTGGTTTTCTTTTGGTCGGAGGATTATGGAAAGGACAACATTTTAAGTCAGCTGAACTTTATGACCAAGAAACTGGTCAGTGGAGTTTAACTGACTCTCTTAAAACAGATGCTGGCCGATTAAGAGGTACAGCCACGCTTCTACCTAATAATAAGGTATTAATCATCGGTGGATGCAAAGAGAGAGCCATAGAAATCACTCCCTCTGAATTGTATGATCTTAAAACTAAAAAGTTCCAAGAAGAAGCGCCAATGCTATACGAAGGGCCGCGGGGAGGAAGAATAAATCATCAAGCAACTCTTCTCCAAGATGGGCGAGTACTGGTCACTGGCGGAAAATGGAGTGGTTGCTATCTTAAAACCTGCCAGCTCTATTCCTGGAATTCAGCGCCGACGGCTCAGATTAGCGGGTCAAACTCTGGCTATGCGGGCGACACACTTACTTTTTCCATCCAAGTTAGCGACGCTGAAACTGACTCAGTTTCAGTCCGGATTAGTTGGGGAGATGGCGATACGACTGATTGGTCTAATTTTCAGCCAAACGGAAGTGAGTTTGTTTTCAGTCATACTTGGGACGAACCGGGTGAATACGTTATAAAAGTTCAAACTCGAGATATCTGGGCTATGTGGACCCCTCCATCTTTTCCTTCCTCGCTTCAAGAAGTAACTCATATCCACAATTCTTTAAGTAATTGGCAGAATCTTTCAAGGGTGGCCATTAATCCAGTAGGAATTGAAAATGAACAAATTCCGCTAACTTTCAATCTTTTCCAGAATTATCCCAATCCTTTTAATTCTTCGACTTGTATTTCTTATCAAATTCCTCAAGATAGTTGGGTAAAATTATCTGTTTTTAATCTCTTGGGCCAAGAAGTTGATGTTTTGGTCAATGAATTTCAAAGAGCAAATGAATATGTGGTTAACTGGCAACCGAAAAATCTTTGTTCTGGGATATATATTTATCAGCTTTCCATTGAATCGAAAGGTTTCAAGAGAACATTGAAGAAAAAGTTGGTGATGATGGAGTAAAGGAATTATGGAGTGCATCAATCCCGCAGCGAAGCGTGGCGGGGGTCGGTGCACTCCAAAGGGGCACTCCAAAGCTAAACTCCACATTTTATTTCTCACATTGATAATAAGGTCAAAAAAGTTAAATTAGGCGGGTTTTTAATTAACAATGAGGAAATATGAAAAGAACTTATCAGCCCAGCAACCGTAAAAGAAAAAACGATCACGGTTTTAGAAAAAGGATGAGCACCAATAGTGGCAGAAAAGTCATCGCCAGAAGACGAGCTAAAGGACGTAAGGTCCTATCGGCCTAATTTGCCCCGTCGTGAACGACTCGCTAACTGGGGTCAACGTGTCCAAATCATCCATAATGGAAAACCGCTAAAATATGATTGCCTTTACATTTCCATCTTACCCCAAGATGATTGGAAATTATCAATCGTGATAAAAAAAGAATGCGGGAATGCCGTTCAAAGGAATTTATACAAACGTAAAATCAGGGAGGCTTTCCGTCTCTGCAAACCCTATTGTAAACGACCGGCGGCAATCGCCGTTACTGTTTTTAAAAAACCTGATAATTTGCAGGTAAACACATTATCAGAAATTCTGATAAACAACCTAAATTTATAAACGGAATGAAAATATTTAACACCTTGATTATTTTAATCATAAAAACATATCGCTTGCTTCTCTCACCCCTTTTTCCCAACACTTGCCGTTTTACGCCAACTTGTTCTCAATATGCTTTAGAAGCCTTTAAGAAATTCAACTTTTTTAAGGCTTCTTGGCTTTCGCTCACCAGAATACTTAAATGCCATCCTTATCATACAGGAGGTTATGATCCCCTCCCAACTCCAAAGGAATAAAAATGGATAGAAAATCACTAATCGGCTTTGTTCTCATATTTGTCATAATTTTGACAATGCCCTACTATTTTAAAATAATTTCGAAAAATTCACCCGAGGTCACTCAAGAAAAAGTCATAGAAAAAACACCAGAAAGCGTTATTTCTGAAACGATTCCAGCGAAATTATCCGAATCCCATCCCTCAAGCGAAGTGCAACGCCCGGCTTCTTTAGGAAGTGAAAAACCTGATACGCTCACAATCGAAAATGATCTTTATCGTCTTAAAATATCCTCGCGTGGAGGCGGCACTATCACCAGCGTCGTCTTAAAAAACTACAATAAAATCATCGGACGTGATACAAGTCTGGTCGAAATGATTCCGCCTTTTGAGGCAAAGCGGCTTTTTATTAAATACATAAAAAGTAATGGGGATTCGGTGACCATTGATCAAAATTTTAGAATTTTTACTGAACAACAAGAAACCAGTAAAAACTATTATAAAATTTCCGATGGCGATAGTATTATTATTCAGTTTCAATTGCCAGAGGGCGATAATATTATCGTTTCGAGAACCTTTGTCTTTTACGGTGATAAATACATTATAAACTCGTACAATGATCTCGGTGGAATCCTCGATGAAATGGCTTCTGATAAATATGATCTGGTCTGGGAAGGCGGAATCGCCTATACTGAAGCTATGATCAAAGAAGATGTCTCCTATTCACGGGCTTCCGCCTGCGGGGGTGGTGAAACCGAAAATCTCGATGTAAAACCAGGTAAAACTGGATCAGCTAGCTTGGTGGGTGCAACCTATTGGACGGCTATAAAAACCAAGTATTTTGTCGCCGCCCTGATACCTCATCAGCCCGCTGAAGGTTATCGCCTAACTGGCTTAGGGGTTCCATTACAAGGCAAAGACTTCCAAAAAATATTCAATATGTATCTGACTTTGAACGCTTCCTCAGAAAATGCGGTAAAGATTTATCTGGGACCACTTGACTATAGCATAATTAAAGGCTTGGCTCCTAATTTCGAACACTTGATGAACTTTGGGTTTAGTTTAATTAGGCCTATCAGTAAAGGAATCTTATGGCTGTTCACCAAGATGCACCTTTTTATTCCTAACTATGGCTGGGTATTAATCATTTTTTCTGTTTTGTTAAAAATCGTCCTCACCCCTTTAACAAACAGCTCCACTCGCTCAATGAAAGAAATGCAAAATATTCAACCGCAGTTAAACGCTCTTCAGGAAAAATACGCTTCCGATCCTCAACGCCTTAATAATGAACGCCTTAAGTTGATGCGCGAGCATAATGTCAATCCCATGGGAGGCTGTTTGCCACTTCTGCTTCAGATGCCGATTCTATGGGCGCTTTTCATAGTTTTTCGCACCACGATAGAATTGCGGCAGGCACCTTTTATTCTTTGGATCACCGATTTATCCGCACCGGACACAATTTTCACCTTACCATTTTCAATTCCTATTTATGGTAGTCAGGTAAATGTTTTGCCTTTTATTATGGCAATTTCGCAGTTGGTTCAGCAAAAAATCTCCGGTGCTTCTGGCGGCAAACAGCAGAAAGTGATGATGTACTTTATGACTATCTTCTTTTTCTTTTTATTTAATCAGTTTCCGTCCGGTTTAAATTTGTACTATACTCTTTATAATATTCTCTCGATTATTCAGCAAAAATATTTTCCACCCAAACCAAAACCCAAGAAACCCCGCAAAACCAATTCTCAAAGACTGCGCCAATACCAAACAAAGATGCGCCGTCGCTGAATGAATTCTACTGAGAATAATGTCAACCGAAAATACAATAGTTGCCCTTTCAACTCCTCCCGGGCGTGGAGCGCTGGCAGTGGTACGTCTTTCCGGTCCAAAATCACCGGATATTGTTCATAAATTAACCAAAACCACCACCCAACTAAAACCACGAGTTGCTCAGCATCTCAATTTATACAAAAACGGCGAGTTGCTTGATGATGCTGTGATAATCTATTATAAAGCCCCAACGTCCTATACTGGCGAAGATTTAGTCGAAATCAGCTGTCATGGAAGCCCTTTCATTGTCAACCAACTGATTGAATTATGCCTCAGGTATGGTGCCAGATTGGCTCAACCCGGAGAATTCACGCGACGCGCGTTTCTCAACGGTAAGTTCGATCTGACTCAAGCCGAAGCCGTAGCCGATTTAGTTTTCTCTCAAACCCAAGCGTCTCACCAAGCCGCAATTAAATCACTGGAAGGAACAATCGGAAAGGAATTCGCTGAACTTCGGAGTAAAATCATCGAGCTAATAACTATTCTTGAATTAGAATTAGACTTTTCAGATCATGAAATAGATACGATTCCACCGCACGAATTGTCGAAATCAATTGATAACATATTGAAAATTAACAGCAAACTACTAAAATCCTATTCTTGCGGTAAAATACTAAAGCAAGGCGCCTTGGTGCCAATTATTGGGCCGCCTAATAGCGGAAAGTCGAGCTTGTTAAATGCCTTTTTAAACGAAGAACGCGCAATCGTTACGCCTTATCCGGGAACGACTAGAGATTCACTCGAACAAGCAATCCAAGCCGGTGGCTATATGATTAGACTACTTGACACGGCCGGTATCCGCAAAACCAAAAACCCAATAGAAAAAATAGGCATAGACCGCACTAAGAAAAATATCAAGACAGGCGATATTATCTTGTTCGTTATTGATGCTACTCAACCAATTAAAAGAGAATGGTTAGAGTATTACAATTCTAAAAATACTATCGTTGTGATCAATAAAATTGATATCGCCCCCCAAAAAAGCCTGACAAAGTATGAAAAGCATTTCTCTCAATATCACCATATATTTATATCGGCAAAGAAACGCCAGGGAATCCACAAACTAACCGAGATGATCGTTGATTCAATCTCGCAACAAATTAGCAACGCCGACAGCCTCATCATCACCAATCAGCGTCATGCTACCGGTCTGAGGACGGCAAAAAAATATTTGTTTTCTGCCCAGAAACACATTAGGCAAAGTCTAGCTCCGGAGATGATCATCGCCGATTTACGGATGGCGCTCAATGAATATGACAAAATTCTGGGAAAAACCTCTAATGATGAAATATTGAACAATATTTTCCAGCATTTTTGCATCGGCAAATAGTAGTTTCACATGAAACATTTAGACTTTGACATCACTGTTGTGGGTGGCGGACACGCCGGAATAGAAGCGGCATTGGCGGCAGCTCGTTTGGGACTTTCTACTTTACTGGTCACCCAAAATATTTCTACCATTGGTAGAATGTCGTGTAATCCATCGATCGGAGGTTTAGCAAAAGGTCACCTCGTCGCTGAAATTGATGCTCTCGGCGGCGAAATGGCAAAATTGATTGACCGGACTGGAATCCAATTCAAAATGCTAAACAAGTCTAAGGGAAGAGCGGTTTGGTCGCCGCGCGCTCAAGCCGATAAAATTCACTACTCGTTGTTGGCGAGGAACACTTTATCAAATCAAGACCGGCTCACCATTCTCGAAGATACTGCCAATAGCTTGATAGTTGATAAGCAGACCATTAAAGGCATTCATTTAATTCATAACGGCGACATATTTTGCCAGGCCGTAATTTTAACTTGCGGCACTTTCCTCAATGGATTAATCCACGTCGGACTACAACAATTCCATGGCGGGCGAATTGATGAAGAACCGGTCTCCGGCCTTACAGAAGACCTTGCCAGATATAATATCCTTTCTGGACGTCTTAAGACTGGTACACCACCCAGGGTCTCGGCCGAATCTATAGATTTTTCTAGGACAATGCCCCAATATGGAGATCAAGATCCGATTCCGTTTTCTTTTAGCACCCAAAATTTCTCGCCACCTAATATTCCTTGTTTTTTAACCCGCACAAACACCGTTACCCACAATTTCATTTTGAACAATCTGGATCGTTCACCGCTTTATTCTGGCATAATTAAAGGAATTGGTCCGCGTTATTGTCCCAGCATAGAGGACAAGTGTGTTCGCTTTAAAGAGCGCACATCTCACCAAATATTTTTAGAACCAGAGTGGAAAAATAGCAACGAATATTACGTAAACGGTTTTTCGACCAGCCTGCCAATTGACGTTCAAATGAAGGCATTAAGAACAGTGCCAGGTCTCGAAAAAGCGGAGTTTATCAAGCCGGGCTATGCCGTTGAGTACGACTTTTTCCCTTCTTACCAAATTAAAGATACTCTCGAAACCAAGTCACTCAACGGACTTTATATAGCGGGCCAAATTAATGGCACTTCCGGCTACGAAGAAGCGGCCGCTCTGGGATTAATGGCCAGTATCAACGCCGCCCTTTCCATCCAAGGTCGCGAACCATTTGTTTTGCAAAGGCACGAAGCCTATATCGGGGTTCTCATTGATGATTTAATTACCAAAAGTCCCAATGAGCCCTACCGAATGTTTACCTCGAGCGCCGAGCACCGCTTGATGCTACGTTTTGATAATGCCGATCGCCGACTTGCCCGAAAAGGATATGAAGTCGGTCTATTGCCGCGAGAGACTTACGAATCAACCCAACATAAGATAGAAGTTATTGAGGATATTATATCCTTTTTATCTTCAACCAATATTTCTCCCGAAGCGGCTAAAGTCATATTACCTAATAATGAAGCCCGTTCCATTGGTGGCAATCTCTCTTTATATAAATTGCTTTGCCGTCCGGATGTTGCGCTCGCTTCGCTCGTTCCTTTTTTATCATCTGAAATAAAAAATAAGATTGCTCACTTTCCCAAGATTATTGAGGAGATTGAGTGTGACGTCAAATATGCTGGTTATATTAAACACAGTCAAGCCTTAATCGAATCAATGTCAAAAAATGAAAATATTAAGATTCCCCCTGATTTCGATTATTCTGCGGTTCGATCTTTAACTAACGAGGCGCGTGAAAAGCTGATTCGCTTCCGCCCGCAAACACTTGGACAGGCTTCTCGAATTCCGGGTGTCTCTCCAGCAGACGTCGCGGCGTTGTTTTTCCTCCTTCATAAGCATTCTGGTTTAACGTGAAACATTTAGACGACCGTATAGAAAATTTAGTCTCTACCTTTTCCGAATGTCCATCTTTTCTTAATGCCGTTAAGGCTTTTTATCGCTCTAACGCTGGGTTTACCGTTGCGGGATTATCCGGTTTTGCAACTGCGCTTTTTCTCTATTCTTTTTATAAAAAAATTGACCAGCCAATTTTATTAATTACCAATGATTCCAATGAAGCGGAATACATAAGAGATGATTTGGAGCTGTTTAATCTCGACGACTCGGTATGCTATCTGCCGGAGCCGCCGAATTCTTCCTTCCTATTTTCTGATACGGAATCGCTCAATGCTTACTTCACTAACGATACCCTTCAAAAACTATCCACCGGACAAAATACGATCATTGTAGCTACTTTATCTTCGCTTAAAAGTAAATTCCCGCTTTCTGATGATTTCAATAAGCTTAAACGCACCTATCACGTCAACGAAATAGTCAATCGCGACGCTTTTATCGAATATCTTGTTCATCTCGGTTATACCATAGCACCAACAGTGGAAAGTCCATTTGAATACTGCATCAAGGGTGGAATTATTGATTTTTATCCTCCAGAATCTCTGCATCCCTATCGAATAGAATTTTTCGGGGATAAGATCGAATCTATTCGCACTTTTAATCCTGACACTCAGCTCTCGATTTGCAATCTATCATCCTTCACAGTACAAGCTCCGGCGCATTCATCGCTAGATAATCAAAACTCTACTAATATTTTTTCTTACCTTAAAAAAGACACCGTGGTTTTTTGCCTTCATGCTGAAAAACTTATGGATACAGATGAAAAAAACACGACTGATATATTTACTTATCTATCATCATACAAGTTAATTAATCATTACGACTTACTTGCTTCAGATGTTGATTTCCGGGTGAATCCTCAACCGCAAACCAATTCAATTAAAGCTTTTAGAGAACATTTATTGACAGTTCTCTCTGTCCAGCCAGATGCCAAAATCTCGTTGTTTTGTGCTAATTCTATGCAGGTGGAACGTCTTAAGGAATTATTGGATTTGGCAATATTGAACTACTTTGATTTTTCTATCTCGGCGGGGGCAGAACTACCCGAAGCAAAGTTGTATTTTTATACCGATCACCAAATTTTCAAGCGCGAACGACGGATAAATTTTTTCAAAAAGTATTCCCCAGACTTTCCTGTTGAACAATTCAGTCCGCACGAAATATCTCTCGGCGATTTAATGGTTCATATTAATTATGGAGTTGGCCGCTTCGCTGGATTGGATAAAATTGCGGCTTTTGGTTCGATCCGCGAATGTCTTTGCCTGGAATATTCTGGCGGAGATAAAGTATTTGTACCACTTGAGAAGCTTAACTATATTCAGAAATATACCGGAAACCTTCAGAATCCGCCACCTCTCAATAAACTTGGTACGACGGAATGGGAACGCACCAAATTAAAAACACAACGGGCTATTGATGAAATTTCGAAAGATTTAGTTGAACTTTACGCCAAAAGGATAAGCGCGCCCGGCTATGCTTTTCCACCAGACAATGAACTGCAATACTTAATGGAATCGGAATTTTTATATGAAGAAACTCCCGACCAGCTGACTGCTATTCAAGCCGTTAAAGAGGATATGGAGAAACCTCGTCCAATGGATCGGCTTTTGTGTGGCGACGTGGGTTTTGGAAAAACCGAAGTAGCCATCCGGGCTTCTTTCAAGGCGGTATCCGCGTCCAAGCAGGTAGCGGTATTGGTACCAACCACTATTCTGGCTGATCAACACTTTGCTGTTTTCAGCCAGCGGCTTCAAAAATATCCGATAAGAATTGCACTTTTATCGCGATTCGTATCCCGCAAAATGCAGTCACAGATTATTCGTGATCTTGCCGCGGGAAAGATTGATATTGTCATTGGTACTCACCGACTACTGTCAAAAGATGTTAGTTTTAAAGATCTTGGCTTATTAGTTATAGATGAAGAACATCGCTTTGGCGTCAAAGACAAAGAACGAATTAAATTTTTACGCGAATCGGTAGATATTCTGGCTTTATCGGCTACCCCGATCCCGCGTTCTTTAAATTTTTCTTTGATTGGAGTACGCGACTTTTCTGTTATCAACACCCCTCCAATCTCTCGCTTGCCAGTAATAACCGAAGTCATCACTTTCGATATGAATATTATTAAAAAGGCTATCTTGCGGGAGATTAATCGTGGCGGTCAGGTCTTTTTTGTGCATAACGACATCAAATCTATTGCCGCTCTCAGTCATAAACTTGCTCTGGCTCTACCAGAAATCAGCGTAGATTATGTCCATGGTCAAATGAATGAAAGAGAACTCGAAAAGACTATGTCGGCTTTCATTAACAATGAAATCAATTTACTGGTTACCACTACCATTATAGAATCAGGCATTGACATTCCCAACGCTAATACAATTTTTATTAATCAAGCTCATCATTTTGGTCTGGCTCAATTATATCAATTACGCGGTCGGGTTGGCAGGAGTAGTCGTCGGGCTTACGCTTACTTGATTGTTCCCGAACCGTCTCGCATTAAACCGGACGCCCTTAGAAAACTCCAGACTATTAAAAAACATACCGCACTCGGTTCCGGTTATAGTGTGGCGCTTCAAGATCTCGAAATACGCGGTGCGGGAAACCTTCTGGGTACCTCGCAAAGCGGCAATAATATAGCGGCGATCGGGTATGAGCTCTATATGAAATTTTTGCGCGAGGCGCTTGATGAGATCAAATCAACCCAGCCCGCTTACCCAGAAAAATTAAAATTGGAAACTGAAGTTTTTTGTCCACTTCCAGCCTATTTTCCTGACAGTTATATTTCCGATTCTTCGGCACGTTTAGAATATTATCGCCAACTAACACTGGCGGATGAATTGTCTACTGTAGATGTAATCTCAGGACAAATCCGAGATATTTATGGAAAGTTACCGTCTGAGGCAACGACTCTTTTTAATATCAGCAAGATACGGCTCCTCGCTTCATCACTTGGAATAAAAAAAGTCAATATTGCCGAAAAATCAACCGGCTTTATCTGGGACGAATCTTTTATACCGCCAGCCGAAACCGATCTCATCCAAACCATCCAAAAGACCGCTTCTGATTTGGGTTTGTCTTATAAGTTTAATCCTTACAATACCTTATATTTAACCGTTTATTTAAAAAGTAATTTTGATTTTGATAAAATTACTCGCTTCTTGAATCTGCTTCGTAACACCCTTAACTTATAGTATCTTTTTAGGAGTGTAAAAAGTTATGAAAATGTATTCTTATTCTAAAAATGTAGGTTTTGGGCTAGAACTAAATCTCCGTTTGATTGTTAAAGCATAGATTTTAGTTTGTTTATGATAGGTAACTTAGCTTGGGAGGTATAAAATTGCGCAAGGACATTTTATTAATGATATTCATTTTTCTCTGGGCGGCTTGTGGCAATCATAAAGAAGATTATATCGCGCGCGTCGGAAATACTTATTTAACCAATGAAGACTTAACCCGAATGTTACCCGACGGTGGCTTATCAAAAGATATTGATAAAAATTACTTAAACTCTGTTGTTTCCAACTGGATAAACAAGGAGATACTTTATCAAAAAGCTCGCCAGTATCATTTTGACCGCGAAGAGGGCGTACAAGCCCGGGTGGCGGATTATTATCGTGATTTAACTATAGATTCCTATGTACGTTTTTTCTTACAAACTAATGTAACGATTAGTGAAGACGAAATACGTGATTATTACCTTAAAAATAAAAAAAGTTTTATTCGCGATCGTGAGGAAGCTAAGATCGTTCATGTTCTTGTGCAGGATTTTAACGATGCGCTGGCAATAAAATCTGCTATAACTAGTCGCAATAAGAATGCGCTTGATGCGTTTTATAGTAAGTATAAATTTGAGACCTCTGTCGTTAAGCGAGGCGAATCTTTGGAAGAAATAGATCGTAATATTTTTGAAACTTCTCCTCGTTCGATCATTGGTCCCATTGCATCAAATTATGGTTTTCATATCGTTGAGGTTCTAGCCCGCTATCCTATCGGCTCAACGCGAACTATCGACGAGGTTCGTGATGAAATCTATCAGATATTGACTCAGAAAAAAATCCAAGATCAGTATAACGCACTGGTTGATAGTCTTGTCCGGAATGCTAATTATGAAATAAAAGATGAAAATATTTCCAATTTTTTAAACTCTATAGGCTCTCGATGAAAATTAAGTTGTTTTTTGGTATTATCTTTTTTGCGACCACTCTTTTCGCTCAAACGCTCATTGACGGTATCGCCGCAATTGTCGGCGAGAACATTATCCTCATAAGTGAGGTTGATCAGGTGGCGCGAATCACGGCTTCTCAGATGAATATTGATCCTAACCGCGACGTTGCAAATTTTAATAAAATCAAACGTCATGTTTTAAATTCTTTAATTGATGAGAATGTTATTCTGGAACAAGCCAGAATTGAAACGGTGGAAGTTAAAGATCGCGATGTGGAAAATGCGATTAACCAACGTTTGGATATGCTCATTGAGCAGGTTGGTTCGGTAGAAAATCTCGAATTGTTGATGGGCAGTCCTATCAGTAAAATAAAAAAAGATTACCGTCCGATTTTTAAAAATCAGCTGATCGTCGAGAAAATGCGTTCCGAAAAATTTAGTAAAGTAACCGTCACACGACCTGAGGTGGAGGCTTTTTATCAAACCTACAAGGACAGTATTCCCCCGATTCCTCCATCACTGGATTTTAGTGCAATATTATTCAAAGTCACTCCTGGTCCCGAGGAAGAAATGGCGGCTAAAAAATTAATTGATTCGCTCTATACTTTACTAAAAAATGGGTATGATTTCGAGTATCTGGCTAAAAATTATTCTGAGGATGAGGCTAGTGCTCCTTATGGAGGAGACCTGGGGTATATTAAGCGTGGCGCATTTATTAAGAGTTTTGAAGAGGTGGCTTTTTCACTCTCGCCCGGTGAGATTAGCGACGTAATTAAAACCGATTTCGGCTATCATATCATTCAAATGGTTGACCGAAAAGGTGAAAGTATTAGGGTTCGTCATATCTTGATCAAAATCAAGGTGTCCGACAAAAACTTTGAAGACCGATATCGCTTCGCTGATAGTATTCGCACTATGATTATAAATAATGAAATTTCATTCGATTCTGCTGTAGTAAAATATAGTGACGAACCTAATGCCAAATCCACTTTAGGGCGCATTAGACGCATTCCGCTAAACCAGATTCAAAATACAGATTTTATTAATGTCTTAAGTAATATGAAGGTTGGAGATATTAGTCCGGTTTTTGAGTCTTCGCCCGGATATTATATTTTAAAACTTAATAACGTTTATGATGATAGTTGGCCAACGATAGAAAGATTTGCACTGGAATTTAAAAAGAATCTACTGTATCAAGAGTGGCTAAATAAGCTAAAAGAAGACATCTTTATTGACATCAAGGTAAATTATTAACAGGTTAACACTATTTTAATTATTTGTTAACAAGGTGCATTAGTCTTCCCTTAGATCACGACGACAAATACTTTACCCCAGTTTAAGAACGTTAACAAATTATCAACAATGTATTTTACAATTAACGATCTTCTCAATCATCTAATTTTTACATGTTATTAACAAATTAACATCTTTTATCTAATTACTAATATTTTAATAATTCAAAGTCACTTAAAATGTAAAAATTACTTTTGATTATTTGTTTTAAATTACTTGGAAAAAACAGTATTCTTTGATAAAATCTTGTTATGAAAATATTAAAAGTAAGGAGATAGAATATGCAGTTTTCTGTTAGCCAAAATTTACTACTTAATAATCTAAATAAGGTAGCCAAAGTGACACCCGCCAGAACAACTATGCCGATATTGAATAGTATTCTTTTTATCTTGAAAGATTCTAATTTAACACTAAGAGCTTCCGATATTGAAATTACCTTAAGTACGACTTTTCCAGTGAACGGGCAAGAAGATGGAAGTGTTGTAGTTCCATCTCGACTCATACAAGAAATAGTAGGTGAGATTAGAGAGGGTGAACTGAATTTTAATGCTACTGATAAAGGCGAGATAAAAATTACTGCAGGAAAAGGTAAATATAAAATTATGGGAAGACCGGGTGAAGAATTTCCACCTTTGCCAAGTATTATTAATCAAAATAGTATTTTAGTGAGCAGTAAAATTTTATCGAGAATTATTCAGAAAACGGTGTTTGCGGTTAGTAGAGATGAACTTAAACCATCTTTGACCGGCGTACTTTTTGAAGTCAAAGCTAACGAACTTAGATCGGTAGCGACAGATGGTCACCGGCTGGTATATATTAATAGAAAAGATTTCAGTTCGCCGGATTACGAACGACAGATCATAGTCCCGGTTAAATTTCTCAATCTAATTAATACCTACCTTACCGATGATAATAAGGTTAGTTTAACTATAAGCGACAATCACATAATGATGGAAAGTGATTCAACCCTGATAATTTCCAGAATAATAGACGAACGTTTTCCGGATTATGAAAGTGTTATACCCAAAGATAATGATAAGGAGCTGAAAGCCGATTCAGATTATCTTTCAGCGGTTTTGAAAAGAGTGTCTATATTCTCTAATAAATCAACCCATCAAATATCGCTTAGTTTGAATCGAGAACTATCTAAAATAAGCACGATAGATTTAGAAACAATGTCGTCGGCAGATGAAATCCTCGATGTCGAATATAGTGGCGACGATCTTACAATTGGATTCAATGCCGAATATCTTCGAGAAATCGTTAGGAATATTGATACTCAAAAAGTTATAATGAAATTAAAGACTCCGGTCAGCGCCAGCCTGGTAATCCCGGAGAATCAAGAAGAAAATGAAGATTTAATAATGCTTTTAATGCCGATCAGGCTAAGTGATTAACGCCTCTCTTTATTTTCCGTAAAAGATGATTATTAATGGTATTGAAAAATTTGAGACTTGTAAATTTTAGAAAATATACCGATTCCGTTTTTGTATTTCACGAAAAGACAAATTTTATAAATGGAGATAATGGTAGTGGAAAAACTTCCCTACTCGAAGCCATCCATTATTTATCCCTAACCAAAAGTTTTCGTACGAATAATGACAGCGAAGCGGTTAATTATCAAAGTGATTATTTCAACATCTTTGGTGAGTTTTTAAGCGATAACAATCAGACAATTTTGTTTAATATGAACTATTCTAAAACTGAAGGCCGCAGTTTTTTGATGAATAAAAATAGGGTAAAAAGATACACCGACGTCGTCGGTTGTGCGCCAGTAGTGATATTATCACCAGGATTCCAGAAAATTACGGAAGGCGGTCCAGCCGAACGTCGTAATTTTGTTAATCGGATAATTTCGCAAACCGATCGCAATTACCTGGTAACTTTGATAGAATATCGCCGTAGAATCTCACAAAGAAATGTCGTACTCAACCAGTATCGAGAGAAAAAACGCTGTCGTTATGATGCTTATTTTGAAGCCCAAGACGAAATTTTAGCCAGACTGGGGCAAAAGTTGTTTATTGGACGACAGGCATTTATTGCCGATATGGACTCGATTTTCAAAACAGTCTTTGCGCGAATTACCCATATTGGCGGAACGGTAGGAATTGATCTGAAATATAATATTAAAGCCGACCCGGACAATTTTATTTCTTTGTTTACCAAAAACTTAAGAGAAAGATTCAGCCGCGACTTACTTATCGGGCGAACAACCTGTGGACCTCATTTAGATGAAATTATTATCAATTATAACGGCAGAGATATTCGTCAGATCGGCTCTCAGGGTGAGCATAAGTTAATTCTTATAGCCTTAAAATTGGCTGAAGGAGCGTATATTGAGAGCCACCAAAACGAAAAAATTATATTTTTATTAGATGATCTCTTTGCCTTTTTAGATGGTAAACACTGTCGTAAAATCGTTGAAGAAATCGGTGATAAAAATCAGGTGCTGATTACTTCAACCGATGTCAAAATGTTGCGAAAGTATGGTTTTCTTAATAATCCTGAAAAATATAAAATTTTTAATCTGACTACTGGGGAAGCATAAAGATGGAGTCTCTCGGTACGGCTATTGCCAGAATGCTAAAAATTTATGGCATAGAAAAGCCGGTTCGTCAGAATGAAGTTTTTTTTATCTGGCAAGACATTGTGGGTGAAGTCATTGCCAAGCATGCCATACCAGAAAAAGTTGCCTATAATAAATTATTTGTCAAAGTTGATTCGCCGGTTTGGCGCAATGAATTAAACTTTCGCAAGGAAGAAATATTAAAGCGGATAAACAGTCAAATAAAAAATGCACAGATTAAGGAGATTATCTTAAGGTGAGCGAAATTAAATTTACCGACGCCACAATTGATTACGGGGCTGAAAAAATTACAGTTCTTAAAGGTTTGGATGCAGTCCGAAAGCGACCGGCTATGTACATTGGTGACACCGGCAAACGCGGTTTGCACCACCTTGTATTTGAGGTTATTGATAACTCGATTGATGAGGCATTAGCCGGTTTTTGTAATAAGATTGTGGTAACTGTTCATGAAGATAATTCCGTTAGCGTACTGGACAATGGGCGCGGCATTCCGATTGATATTCATAAAGAAGAAAAGAAATCAGCCCTTGAGGTCGTGATGACCATCCTGCATGCCGGAGGTAAATTTGATAAAGGTTCCTATAAGGTTTCCGGTGGACTGCACGGTGTGGGTGTATCAGTCGTCAACGCGCTTTCAGAATGGATGAGGGTCGAAGTATATCGCGACGGCAAGATTTATACTCAGAGTTATTCACGAGGAGTACCCACCAGTAAAGTTGAACCGGTTGGCAAGACTAATAAAAATGGGACACTCGTAAGGTTTAAAGCCGATGTTGAAGTATTCAAGAAAATAGAATATGAATGGGAAGTACTCGAGCATCGTTGTCGCGAGCTTGCTTTTCTAAACCGGGATTTAGAAATCGTTTTGGTTGATGAGCGTGATAAAAACGAGAATAGGTTCCATTATAAAGGCGGGCTAGCTGAATTTGTAAATTTTTTGGATGAAACCCGGCCGGCTATTATCGATAAACCGATAACCGCGGAAAAAGAAGAGGACGGCGTTTTCGTTGAATTTGCAATGCAATACAACACTTCTTATAATGAGAATATCTTCACTTTTGTAAATAATATTAACACAATTGAAGGAGGAACTCATTTAGTAGGTTTTAAGACGGCTTTGACTCGCACCCTGAACAACTATGCCCAGAAAAACAATCTTTTCAAAAAAGAGTCATTTCAGTTGTCTGGCGATGACGTACGCGAAGGTTTGACGGCTGTGATTAGCGTTAAGGTGCCTGAACCCCAATTCGAAGGGCAAACCAAGACTAAGCTCGGAAATTCGGAAGTTAAGGGCATTGTGGACTCGATCGTCTCCGAAAGTTTGGCGGAATATCTGGAACGTAATCCCACTCAGGGGCGTCGTATTATCGAGAAAAGTCTTAATGCGGCTCGTTCCCGTGAAGCCGCCCGTAAAGCCCGCGAATTGACGCGCCGTAAGAGTGCGCTGGATATCGGCAATCTTCCTGGAAAACTGGCTGATTGTTCCACCAGAGATCCATCAATGTGCGAGTTATTTCTGGTCGAAGGTGATTCCGCGGGGGGTAGTGCCAAACAGGGGCGCGATCGGCGCTATCAAGCTATTCTGCCGTTGCGAGGCAAAATTATCAACGTTGAAAAAACCCGTATTGACAGAGTTTTGAGCAATGAGGAAATCCGTACTATTATTACAGCTCTTGGAACCGGTTTTGGTGACGATGAATTCGATATCCAAAAGTTACGATATAACAAAGTCATCATCATGACCGATGCCGATGTTGATGGTAGCCACATACGCACCCTGCTGTTGACCTTTTTCTTCCGTTATCTACCCAAACTAATAGAGGATGGACATATCTATATCGCTCAACCACCGCTTTACAAAGTTGTATGTAAAAAGCAAGAATATTACGCTTACGATGATGAAGAGCTTGAAGTTCTGACCAAGAGATTTTCGAAGGATTCGACTGCCAAGATAGATATTCAGCGTTATAAGGGACTTGGTGAAATGAATCCAGAACAGTTGTGGAACACAACGATGAATCCGGAGACTCGCACTCTGTTAAAGATTACGATAGATGAAGCCGCCGCCGCCGATCGCACCTTCTCGATTCTAATGGGCGGTGATGTCGAACCTCGTCGGCAATTCATTCAAAAAAATGCAAAATATGTTAAGAACCTGGATATTTAAAAAATGGCATCACAAGTAAATATCGAATTTCAAAGAGATAAAATCGTACCGGTCAATATTGATGAGGAAATGCGCAGTTCGTACCTCGATTATTCCATGTCGGTAATCGTAGCACGCGCACTGCCGGATGTACGAGATGGACTTAAACCGGTACACCGCCGAATTTTATATGGTATGTCGGAGTTGGGTCTAACATATAACCGTCCGACCAAAAAATGCGCTCGTATTGTCGGAGAAGTGCTCGGTAAATATCACCCGCATGGTGATATGGCGGTTTACGATGCGCTGGTCCGGATGGCACAACCTTTCTCGATGCGTTATCCATTAGTAGATGGCCAAGGGAACTTTGGCTCGTTAGACGGAGACAGCGCGGCGGCTATGCGTTATACCGAAGCTCGAATGAGTCGTATTGCGTCCGAATTATTGCGGGACATTGATAAAGAAACAGTCAAATTTGTACCCAATTTTGACGAGTCTCTTGAAGAACCAAGTGTTCTACCAACAGCCGTCCCAGTAATTTTGGTCAATGGTTCGAGCGGTATTGCGGTTGGTATGGCGACTAATATACCGCCGCATAATTTAACGGAAGTCTGCGACGCCACTATATATGTTATTGATCATCCAGAAGCAACGGTAGACGAACTGATGCAATTTATCCCAGGTCCGGATTTTCCAACAGGTGCTTTTATCCTCGGTAAAAGTGAAATTAAGCGTGCTTATGAAACCGGCAAAGGCGTAATTAAAATGCGCGCCCAGGCTTTCGTTGAGAATAGCAAAACCGGTAAGGAAAGCATCATCATTACGGAGATTCCCTATCAGGTTAATAAATCTAATTTGATAGAAAAGATTGCCGATCTAGTCAGAGAAAAAGTCATAGACGGTATAACCGATATTCGGGACGAGTCCGATAAGGAAGGCATCCGGATCGTCATCGAATTACGCCGAGACGCTTATGCCGAAGTTATCCTCAACCAGCTTTATAACCACACTCAATTACAAGAAAGCTTTGGAATCAATATGCTGGCGCTGGTCAACGGCGTTCCGCGGCAGTTGTCTCTGCGAGAAATTCTACAACACTTTATAGATTTCCGGCATGAAATTATCATAAAGCGGACACAATTCGACCTTAAGCAAGCCGAGGACAAGGCACATATCCTCGAGGGCTTGAAAATTGCTCTCGATAATATCGATGAAGTAATAGCTATTATTAAAGCATCAAAGTCTCCCGAAGATGCCAAGCAAAATCTTATGATCCGCTTTCGATTTTCGGAACGCCAAGCCCAGGCTATTCTGGATATGCGTTTACAAAGACTCACGGGCTTGGAAGTCACCAAAGTCATTGAGGAATACAAAGAGACTCTCAAACTTATCGAAAGACTAAAGTTCATTCTTAGCAATGTCAGTGAACAGATGTTGATAATTAAAAATGAACTAGCTGAAGTAAAGGAAAAATATGGGGATACGCGTCGCACTCAGATTATTACGGACGAGGGCGAATTTTCGGTCGAGGATATGATTGCCGAAGAAGATATGGTGATTACTATTACTCATAATGGATTTATTAAGCGCTTCCCGGTTGATGCTTCGCGGCGCCAGAATCGCGGCGGACGCGGCAGTCTGGGAGCGCAGGCTAAGGACGATGATTTTGTGCGCAACCTATTCATTGCTAATACCCATGATTATCTTTTAGTTTTTACTAATAAGGGACGCTGTTACTGGCTGAAAGTTCATGAAATCCCGCGAGCCGGAAAAGGTAGCCGCGGTCGCGCCATTGTCAATTTGATCAATACTCAGCCCGGCGAAGAAGTTCGGGCGGTGCTGGGAGTGAAAGAATTCGACGATCAACATTTTGTCCTAATGGTAACCCGCAACGGTATAGTTAAAAAAACGGTCTTGTCCGAATTTGGCAATCCACGTAAACCCGGCATTCGAGCCATTAACCTCAATGATAACGATGATCTGCTCGATGTCCAGATCACAAATGGTAATCAGGATATTATTTTAGGGACGGCTTATGGCAAGTCAATCCGTTTCCATGAAAGCGACGTAAGGCCTATGGGACGCACCGCGGCCGGTGTACGAGGCGTTCGTTTGAGCGGCAAAGATGACCGGGTTGTAGGCGTTGTAATTGTTCGTAATGAAAGCGGTACAATTTTAGCCGTGGCTGAAAACGGTTACGGCAAACGGAGCGACATCAAAGAATATCCGGTCATCAGACGAGGTGGCAAAGGAGTCATAACACTCAAGACCTCCGTTCGCAACGGTCGGATGGTAGCCTTGCGCGAGGTGGTTGATACCGACGATTTGATGATTATAACCGCCAAAGGCGTATTGATTCGCCTGCCAGTTGCTACTCTCAGAACCATCAGCCGCAATACTCAGGGCGTTCGGCTAATAAAATTGGACGAAGGTGACACCATTTCAGCCGTTACTCGCGTGGTGGAATCAGAAGATAAAAACAACGGCAATGGCGAGTTGGAAGAATCCGATGAAATTACCCTGCTCGAAAATGACGCGTCTGACGAGGTTGCCGAAACTGATGAACCAGAGTAATCTAATCTAAAAGGATTAGCCTTCTTGGACTCGCAGACCATTCAAAATAACCTTTTGATAATCAAAGAACGCATTGCGCAAGCGGCTCAAAAAACAGGGCGACGAGCCGAAGACATCCAGATTATCGCCGTAACCAAAACATTTCCAGCAACATTGGTTCGTCAAGCTTATACCGCCGGTTTACGGATTTTCGGCGAGAATCGCGTTCAAGAAGCCATCCCGAAAATAATAGCCTTGCAAGATTGCCCGGAAATCAGCTGGCATATGATTGGACACCTTCAAAGCAATAAAGTCCGAAAGGCTATCGAGAATTTTGCTATGATTCAATCGGTTGACTCGCTTGATTTGTGTAATAAAATTGCCAACATTAGCCGTGCACTGGGGCGGAAAGTGGACATTTTACTCGAAGTAAATGTTTCCGGCGAAGCCACTAAATCAGGTTTACCTCCCGGAAAAGTATTTTCCGTTGTGGAACAAGTGGCGGAGATGCCAGAACTCATTTTACACGGATTAATGACGATTGGCCCATTAACGAACGACCGGGATTGGACTCGGCGAGCATTTGCCAATCTTAAAGGCATTTTTGATAAAATTGCTGAGAGTCGGATCAATACCGGTCAATTCAAACTCATTTCTATGGGAATGACCGACGATTATGAAATTGCTATAGAGGAGGGCTCAAATATGATTCGCCTCGGGCGGGCTATTTTTGGGGAGCGCATAACATCATGATCAAGACTGATGAAATCCGCGACCGCCGATTCCGCAAAGTATTCCGTGGCTATGATCCGGTTGAGGTTAAATATTTTACCGAAATGTTGGCGGATGAATTTGCTCAGATGGAAGAAAAGCTAGAGAAATTGGAAGCCATAGTAAATGAGTTTGACCAGACTCGCAAAGGACGCGATAAAATTTTGCAAGAGGCTCAAGATCGGGCAGCAAGTATTATCTTGGATGCTGAGTCTATTGCTTCTGAAGTAATTGCCAATGCAGAAACCAAGAAGAGGCAAATACAGGAGGCAATTGATCAGCTAAACCACGAACAGAATAAATTGATACAACGATTACGAAGTGTCTTGAAAAATCAGGCGGAAATACTTACCTGGCTCGAGGAAGCACCAGATTGGTCGGAAGAAGATAACACCCTTAACGAGTCATCTGATGAAACAACCTGAAAAATTATGTCTCTAAATAAAATTTATAACGCACTTATAATGAATAAAGCTGTATGCCCGCAAATACCAGAGGGTGAGTTATACTTTAAAATAATTCTTCTCGATAATGGGGCAAATGTTAAAACCTGGCGTGAAGCCGTTCGCTCGGCGATTAAAGATGGCGCTGAACGTTTTTTATTGGTTGGACGAGGTGTGCCAACGCGGCGGTCCGAAAAGTCCGCAGGAATAGTAGTTGTAGATCAGATTAATGTTTCCGGGCAGAATCCCTTGGTTGGTCCTAACGATGAAGAATTCGGGACGCGTTTTCCAGATATGACCGATTTGTACAGCCCGAAATTAACCGAAGATGTCCTTATTGCCAGCAAGAAAGCCAGTCTCGTTTTACAGAAAGGTATTCTGCTTGTACCCGTTTCAATGACCAGTTCAACATCTCTGGAAGAAAAATTGATAGTGCAAAACGAAATTGCCGCACTTTCTCAGGATGTTTTCGCCGGAGCGATTACAGTCAGACATGCCGGACGTCAATGCGCTGGAATAATTTTATTTTCAGATATTGATGGTAAACAATTGGGTTTGTTACTTGCTCACCTGAATTGGTAGCTGATTTTAACGTCTCCACCGCCTTCCACAAGAATAACAATTTTTTATTTTCTCGTATTTTAATAGATTGCCTGCTGAAATGATTCAGCGCATCCGGAACATATACGTTCATCGTTTTCGGGTGTTTGGGTTTCTACTATTAATCCTTCCTAACATTGTATGGGCTGGACATCCGGTTACAATAGATAAATTCACCAATCAACCGACTATACGAGCCTGGATTTATTTATCGAACGAACCAGCTTATAATGAATATTTTACGCAACTCGAATATCCGGAAAAAACTCAACAACGCCTTGCCAAAATGGGAACGTTAGCCAAGAAGACCGCTTCTGACCTTGTTCCCGGTGAAGAATTACGGGCTATTATTGACTCGAATGTCATTTGTTTACGACACTACTCTCGAATTTTACGAGCGTTCAGTGCCGAAATAAACCAGAGTAATTTTGAGATTCTCACCTCTCTACCAATTGTTGCAAAGATCGAGATGGTGGAAAGTTATATTACCCAACCACCAGATTTAAACGAAGAAGCCGCAGGTACAATAACAAAATCAGCCCGGGTATCGGGCGTCGCCGCGTATGAAAATCAACTCAAACAGCTTAATATTCTAAAAGCGCAAGATTCTTTGGGGCTCACTGGAAAAGGTGTGCGAATCGGTTTTATAGACACCGGATTTTTTAAAGACCATGAGGTTTTTAGTGAAATTTTATCGTCCGGCCGCTTGATAGCCGAATATGATTTTATCAATGATGATGACAACGTCAGCGATGAAGAAGCCGCGGATACCACCCGAAATGGTCTGCAGAGTGAACATGGAACCGCCGTCTGGAGCTTAGTCGGCGGTTATAATCCGCCTGTTTATCTTGGAGCGGCTTATGGTGCTGAATTTTTACTAGCCAAAACCGAAAGACTCGATACTGAAATTCATCGAGAAGAAGACGATTTCGTTGCCGCGGTGGAGTGGTGCGATTATTGGGGGGCTGACATCGTATCGGTTTCTCTCGGGTATCGTGATGGTTTTGCTGATGGTTCTGCGTATCCTTTTGAATATCTTGACGGGCAAACTGCCATTACCACTAAGGCTGTTAACTGGGCGTTCGAGCGGGGCATTCTCTGCGTCTGTTGTGCCGGTAACGACGCTAATAATTTTGAGGATGGCGGACTGCTCACACCCGGCGATGCTTTTGGAGCATTGACGGTCGGTGCGGTTGATGCGCAGGGTGAAATAGCCACCTTCAGTTCCCATGGTCCAACCTACGACGGCCGAATCAAACCGGATTTATGTGCTATGGGCGTTGCGACTTATTACGCCGGTAATTCACAAGGATTATATCGGACAGGAAGCGGAACTTCTTTGGCAACGCCGTTGATTGCTGGTGCCGCGGCGCTATTGTTGGAGAGTCAGCCAGAGCTGACCCCCGCAGAAATTATCACGGAACTGAAACGTTATGCCGATCGCACCCAAAACCCAGATAATAGATACGGCTGGGGCATTCCAGATGTCTATCAAAGTGTCGTCAATTACCAACCAAAGAGTTTCCCGAAAACCGAATTATCCTCCGATGAGATTTGGGTTTATCCCAATCCGGCTAATGACAACATAAATTTTTATTTTACTTGGCATAAAGCCACGCCCGCGAGTTCTTCGGCACTTCTACAAGTCTTCAATCTTAGTGGACAAATCGTTTTTGAAAAAAGGCTGGTTAGCAAATTTGGTGGCCAAAAAGAAGTAATAAATTGGAGTTTACATAATCAATCTGGCAATCGTGTCAGCTCTGGAATCTACTTTGTATGCCTGCAAAATCCGGAGTATTTTAAAATAAGTAAATTTATTATCATGCGCTAATCTTAGTTTGACAACCTTTATCGCCGATGTGAATCTAAAGCGGGTAGATGTATGGAAAACGAAGAAGTCGAATTAATCCAGAATATTCAAAGTGGCGATAAAATGGCATTCGCACGTTTAATGGAACAATACGGTGAGCGGGTGATGAGTATAGCCTTTCGCTTTACTCGCAACTATCAGGATGCGGAAGACCTTTATCAAGAGACCTTTATTAAAGTCTATCAGAATCTGGGAAAATTTCGCTTCGAGAGTGAATTTTTTACCTGGATTTATCGCATACTGGCTAATCAAGCTTTTAATCTATATAATAAACGCAAACGTATGACTTTAGCTGATCCCGGTGAAGACGACTACCTATGGGAGACCATTCCTGCCGACGCTGAAGACGAAGCCGATCGGGTAACATTCAGTAATTCCATTCAGGATCAAATAGACGCCGCTCTCCAGCAACTATCTGCAAAACAAAGAGTAGTATTCATTCTTAAGCATTTTGAAGGGAAAAAAATAAAGGACATTGCGATTTTGCTCGATTGCACCGAGGGAACCGTCAAGCGCTATTTATTCCGCGCAACTCACAAATTACAAACGCTTTTAACTGAATCATAAGAAAGGATTTAGATATGAAGCACGATAAACATTTTAAAGAACTATCAATCCTATACTTTTACAATGAACTATCGGAATCCGAACGAACTGATTTTAAACATCATCTGGACGAGTGCCAAGTCTGCCAGGCCGAAATAGAACGTCTACAAATTATTGCCAAGAAAATAGACTACGCTACTGAACCGGTGCCCAGCGCCCGACGATTGGAAGCATTGAACAAGCAAGTAATATCAAAAATTTCATCCGAATCGCGCCGACCGAAATTGGTAAATGTCAAAAAATATTTTGAGGGAATGTTTGAGACGATTACAATCGGCTTGTCCCGTCCGCGTTATCAACTAATTGCCGCCAGTTTAATTCTAGTAATCGGCATTTTTATTGGAAGAGTAGGATTTAGAGCCGACTTACCCAAACAACCAGAAATACTTGCTAACTTTGTTAATTACAACTATAAATTCACCGATCCGGAGAAAGAAAATATTCAAAAAGCCTTTACTAACTATTTACTAAAATCAGGGGGAATAGAAACGGCTGACTTACTTCAAAGTGGTTATAAAACCGACCAAAATGGATTGGTTGAAATTTATGTGAGAGTAAAGGAAGATTTTGCCATTAAAGGCGGAATAGACGATCCCACGATTCAAAACATGTTAATGTATGCCGCCCGTCATAATCAAGATGCCGAAAAACGCCTTTTGGCACTGCGCCTATTGAACCAGATCGAACCCAACCCTATCGTTGACGCTACTTTTGTGGCGGCTATGCTCCATGATAATAATGAATCGGTACGCTTATTTGCCGCCCAATTGTTGGAGAAACGACAGATGACCAAGCAAATTCAGGAAGCATTCCAATTAGTTGCCCTGCGAGATTCAAGCGCATCTCTTCGTAAAATAGCGCTGGAAAATTTGGTTAATAAGGCAGAGCAGGAAGTTGTGCCAGTATTAGCTTTGGTGGCGGCGCGTGATGAATCTGAAGAAATAAGACAGATGGCTCTTTTGGCTTTAGACAAATTTTATGATAAAAACGATCGGGAAAAAAGATAGAGAGCATATTCGATGAAACCGAAAAAATTATTCCTAATTCTATTGATGATTGGCTCAGTCGGCGCCAGCCCCGACAAATTTGAATTTGATGGCAAGCAATATGTCGGAAACATCGTTAAAACTTTTGCAGTCGGTAGTAAGGGCGATCTTGTTATGGAGCGTGTCAGCGGGGATGTCACGATCGAGGGTGAGGCTCGCCGGGACGTGATGATCGTCGAGAAGTTTAAAATAGACGCCTATTCTGAGGTTAATGCGCGCCAAATTTTAAATGAGGAAAAAGCACGCTATCAACAACGAGGCAATAAAGTAATAGTCACTGGCAAGGAACATTCGCGCCGCTACTCCAGCGATTTTATAGTGAAAGTGCCATTGACTTTTAATACGACAGTTCAGACTTCGGGTGGCGACATTAATATTAATAAGGTTAGTGGACTTCAGAATCTTAATACTAGTGGCGGGGACATAGAGATTAGCGAATGCAGTGGTGAATTGAAAAGCCATACCTCGGGTGGTGATATTAAAATTCAACAAGTTGCAGGTAATTTATCCGTCAACACTTCTGGTGGTGATATAGAGATCGAGTTATTTGATGGCGAACTCTGGGCTAACACTTCCGGTGGCGATATAAACCTTGATAAAATCCAGGGTAATGGCCAGGTCAGCACTTCTGGTGGAGATATAAATATTGTCAATCTACGGGCGAAAACCTTTTCAGCTAAGACCAGCGGTGGCGATATCGGTGCCGATAAAGTCCAAGCCGAACTTACCCTGCGTACCTCCGGCGGTGATATAATCATTGGCCAGATTGAAGGCAATTTAGAAATTCACACCTCTGGAGGTGATATAGAAGTGCGTCAGGTAAATAAAAATTTGAAGGCTACTACCTCAGGTGGCGACATCAATATTGGCCTCATAAAAGGTTATTGTTATGTTCGTACTTCTGGTGGCAATATTGAGGTTGACCGGGCATATGATCTGGAAGCCATTACTTCAGGTGGTGATATCCTTGCCAAAGGAGTGGTCGGATATATTTATGCGCGTACCAGCGGAGGTGATATAGAAGCTCGTAAATTATTTAATTCTGACGTGAAGAATAATGCCATTGATTTGGAAACCAGCGGCGGCGAGATAGAAGTTATCTTACCGGCTAATCTTAATGCCGATATTGATGCTGAAATTACCGTTACCAGCCGTCGTTATGCCGATGTCAATATCCATTCCGATTTTCTAATTCAGAAGAGTCACGCGATCAAAGGCTCGCGTATCTACATCTATGCCAGGGGCAAAATTAACCAGGGCGGGGATCTGGTCAGACTGAGAACAGTAAACGGCAATATAAACATAGTTAAGGGCGATCGGGAATCGAGGTGAGGGGCGAATTATGAAATTAAAAGCAATTATCTATTGGTTATTATTAACAGCGGTTTTATCAGCGGAAGATTACCAAACTGAGCGTTATGATATTCCCTATAAAGGTGAAGAAGAGCTGGACGTTAATGTCAGCTTTGGTTTGGGGACTCTTGATCTCAAAAGTCACGATGATCCTAAATACCTGGTGCATTCAATAATGACTTATTCACAACGTATTTATAAGCCGATTGTGGATTATAAGATACTGGGCAATCGTGGTCGCCTAAAAATGTCCACCGAAAAGTACGACGAATCCAATAAGAATGATAAAAGAAATCGCAAATCTTCCCAAGTAAATAAAGAATTAAATAAATGGCATTTAGAATTTTCTCAAAAAATACCGATTTACTTTGCAGTGGATCTCGGCTTGGGAGAGGGTCGGCTGGATTTTACCGATTTACGGGTGCGGGATTTGAAATTGCATTGTGGGTTGAGTGACGTTAATGTCATATTTAGAGATAAGAATCAGGATAATATGCGGAATATGGTTATTGAGACTGGACTGGGTAGCGTTAATGTTAAGGGTCTTAGTTACGCCAATATGGAACGCTTTAACGTGGAATGTGGTCTCGGCACTACCGAATTGGTGTTTGACGGTAGCCTGAGTCAGGATATTAGGGGTAAGATAGAGGTCGGACTCGGTTCGGTCATTATCGAAGTCCCGGATAATGTTGCGGTTGAAGTCCGTTCACAAAGTTCCTTCCTGTCCTCGCTTAATTTGCACGGCTTTGATCGCATCAGCGAAAACCTATACCGCAGTGGTAACTGGGAAACCGCCAACAAAAGAATCTATCTGGAAATTGAGGTTGGACTTGGAAGTGTTGACATCAACTGGTTAGATTAAAGCTCTCCGTTCGTTGCATATAGATCACAATGCGGTCTTTACGACCGCATTTTTATTTTAGCGATACCATGCCCAAGTTGTTAAACCATGAAATTTAGAAGCAGTATTATTCGAGGTAGTTTTCGCGGATCAATAGGAGGATATTAGAATGGGAAACTATCAGATATCTTTTGCTTTCGAGTTCGATTTCGATAGCGGACTTACGCAAGAAAATGGCGTAATCACCTTCTTGAGCCTGAAGAGGCAAATAGTGCGGCTCATCTTCCCCTTCTTCCCAGGGTTCATCTTCAATATCGTCGGTATGGGGGATTGGGAAACCCGGACCAGTTTTAACGATGAAGCCGCCCTGCACCTTCTCTTTTTCTTTCACTCCGGGAGGTAAGAATAAACCGCTTGGCGTCTTGTTCTGATCTTCATCAGGATCGATTAAAACTCGATCGCCAATCAAAATTATTTCATGTTCGCTATGCATTTGATAAAATTTATAAATATATTAAGCCTAAACCAAATGCTATCAAAATTTAAACCGGTCTATTAAAAATTGTAACTCAGCATGGATAATTTTAACTAATTTTCAGAATGGTAAAAGAAAGGAGTAATCTGTGGCAAAAGATGTGGTTTACGATGTTGTAATCATTGGCGGAGGCCCAGCCGGACTGACGGCGGCTATCTACACCGCCCGCGAAATGCTCAGCACTACCTTATTAGAAAAATCTATGACGGGCGGCATCCCGGCTATAGTTGATCGGATTGAAAATTATCCAGGCTTTCCGGATGGAATAAGTGGTATGGAATTAATGCAAAATATACGGGCTCAGGCGGATCGTTTCGGCGCCAATATCAGCGAGTTTGAAGACGTGAGTAAAATTATACCAGGAAGGCAATGCTTTGAGATAATTTCAGATAGTCGTCGTTTTCTTGCTAAAGCGGTAATCATTGCTACTGGAGGAGTTCCCCGCAATCTCGGCATTGCCTCTGAGCAAGAGTTTTTGGGACGGGGAGTGTCCTATTGTGCCACCTGTGACGGGCCATTATATCGCAATGCGGAATTAATTGTAGTGGGAGGTGGAAATGCCGCTATTCAGGAGGCGCTATATTTGACGAAATTTGCTCGAAGGGTGACGGTTATTCACCGGCGCGACAAATTGCGGGCGCAACCGGTATTGCAGGAGCGAGCTTTTAAGAATGAAAAGATCAGATTTATCTGGGATTCGGTGGTTTCCAATATTTTTGGAGCCGAGCAAGTCGAAGGCGTCGAAATCCGCAATGTCAAGAGTGGTGAAAAAATCAGCCTTCCGGCTGAAGGTGTATTCATTTTTATCGGCTGGGTGCCGAATACCGAATTCGTGCGTGGCTTGGTGAATCTCGATGATGACGGACATATAATAACCGATGCAGAAATGCACACAAACGTTCCGGGAATTATAGCAATTGGTGACGTGCGTTCCAAGCCATTTCGTCAAATTGCCAATGCCGTTGGCGACGGCGCTGTTGGAGCTCTGTCCGCTTCCAAGTATCTTGAAGGATTACATAATTAGCGTTATCGGAGATTTGAGTTAAATAATTAAGCAAATAGAATTTTTATAAAAGGAGGCAACGTGAAAGTTCATATACCAAAATCAATCGTCGTAGCGGCTCTTTTTACTACGATGATAGCCTGTAGCACAAGCGAGTTGACCAGAAAGATTCCGCCCACTCCGCCGAGCCCATCCCAATCTCTTGGATTAGATAATGAAATTGCCCTTGATCCGAAAATCACCAAAGGGAAATTTGATAACGGTTTGACTTATTACATTCGCAAAAATGAAAAGCCGGAAAGGCGCGCAGAACTGCGCTTAGTGGTTAACGCCGGTTCAGTTCTGGAAGAGGAAGATCAGCGGGGATTAGCTCATTTTCTGGAGCATATGGCTTTTAACGGTACAGCCCATTTTAAGAAGCAGGAGATTATCAATTTTATGGAATTAGCCGGTATGCCATTCGGTTCACATCTAAATGCTTATACCAGTTTCGATGAAACGGTATATATGCTGACCGTGCCCACTGACCGTGATTCTTTATTGGAAAAGGGTTTTCAAATTTTGGCTGATTGGGCTTCTCAGATTAGTCTGGAAGATGAAGAAATTGATAAAGAGCGGGGTGTCATTCGCGAAGAATGGCGGCTTGGGCGCGGAGCCGAAATGCGTATCCAGGAGAAAGAATTTCAGGTAATTTTTTGGGGCTCGTTATATGCCGAACGCCATCCAATTGGGCAAATAGCCGTAATTGATACGTTTCATTACGATACATTGCGAAAATTTTACCGCGACTGGTATCGCCCTGACTTGATGGCAGTCATTGCCGTCGGTGATTTTGATGAGGACAGGGTCAAGAATCTCATCGAGCAAAATTTTATTGGCTTAAAATCACCAGCTGATGCACCGCCTCGTCCAATTCCGCCCGTGCCTGATCATACCGAAACTTTGTTTTCAATTCAGACCGACCCCGAGCTAACCCGCAATCAAGTGGATTTGCTTATTAAATTGCCGCGAACAGAACAAAAATATATACGTGACTATCGCCAATCGATTGTTGAAAATTTATACAACAGTATGCTGAATGAACGTCTGGAGGAATTAACCAAAACTGCCGAACCACCTTTTCTAGGAGCGGCGTCTCAAAAGGGGCGATTAGTCCGCTCCAAGGATTGTTATTCCGTCGGAGCCGTTGTAAAAGATAATGGCATTGAAGAGGGATTTACGGCTATTCTTACGGAATTGAAACGCGTCCGGGAATTTGGATTTACAGAAACCGAACTAAAACGGGCTAAAAGCACAGCTTTACGTAATATGGAACAGATTTACCGCGAGCGGGATAAGATTTACTCACGCAGTTTTGCCAGTGAATATATACGTAATTTTCTTGATAATGAACCAGTACCGGGAATTGAACTCGAATATGAATTTTACAAAAAATACGTTCCGGAGATAGCACTGCCCGAGGTCAATGTTCTGGCTAAAGAATGGGTTACTGATATTAACCGGGTAGTTTTAGTATCTGCTCCCGAGAAACCGGATTTGAAAATACCGACCGAAACCGAATTACGCGAAATTTTCGAAAAGGTGGAGCGGCAGGAAGTGACAGACTATATTGATGAGGTGGCTGAAAGCGATCTGGTCAGGCAATTGCCGCCGCCCGGTCGCATCCTGCAGGAGACTCACATTGATTCCCTGAATCTTACTGAACTAATATTGAGTAATGGGGTAAAAGTTATCATTAAGCCGACTGATTTTAAAAATGACGAGATTCTGCTTTCGGCTTATAGTCCTGGCGGAACCTCACTGGTTCCCGATTCAAATTATGTTGCCGCAATTAGCAGTGTTCCCATCGTCACTGAGAGCGGCTTGGGAGAATTCAATAGCGTCATGTTATCTAAAAAATTGGCAGGTAAAGTGGTTTCGGTGCAACCGTCTCTGGCGGAATTGACGGAAAATTTCAGCGCCTCAGCCTCGCCTGAAGACCTGGAAACTATGTTCCAACTTATATATCTTTATTTTACTGCGCCACGCAAAGACAGCACTGCCTACCTGTCTTATCTCGAAAAATTGAAAAACTCGATTGTCAATCGCGCCGCCGATCCATTTGCGGCTTTCAGTGATACAATCAGGGTGACGCTATCTCAGTATCATTTCCGGGCACGCCCATGGACGATTGCCATGCTGGACGAGATAGATTTGAATAAATCATACAACATTTTCCGAGATCGTTTTGGAGAAGCTGGGGATTTTACTTTTTTCCTAATTGGCAATGTGGAATTAGATTCGGCGAAACAGATGGCTATGCGCTATCTGGCTAATTTACCTACAAATAATCGCGAGGAGAATTGGCGCGACGTAGGTATCCGTCCACCGAACGGTGTAGTGCAAAAAGCGGTTTATAAAGGGCTCGAGAAAAGATCCTACGTCCAGATTACCTTCAGCGGTAATTTTGATTGGAGTCGTCAGAATCGTTTTGAATTGGCAACGGTAACCGATGTTCTGCGAATTAAATTGCGAGAACAAATCAGAGAAGAACAGGGCGGCACATACGGTGTTTATGTTGGTTCCTCTTCCAAGCAATACCCATATCCCGAATTTCGTCTGACTATTCAATTTGGTTGCGATCCGGAGCGAGTGACGGAATTAACCTCCGTCATCTTCCAAGAAATTGAAAACCTAAAGAGCGAACCACTTGGCGATGAAGATCTGGCCAAAATTAGGCAAATTGATTTGCGCTCCTACGAGACTAATCTGAAAGAGAACCGCTTTTGGCTGGATAACCTTCATTTCTATTATTTCAACAATGAAAATCCAATGGCGATCCTGCATTATCCTCAATTAGTAGAAGCTCTGACGAAGGAAATGGTCCAGAATGCCGCCCGACGCTACCTGCCGCTTGATAACTACGTACAGGTTGTACTTTATCCGGAGCAGTAAAAGTCGGTAACTATATATGCTAATCTCGGTCGTATCCGCTCATTTTTAAAGGAGAACAATGATGACTAACCTGGAGCTCAACATACTTGGGATTGTCTCAGAGGGCACAACTCACGCTTATAATATTGAGAAGATTATCGCCGAACGCGGGATACGCGAACGTACTAACGTTGGATTCTCGACGATTTACGCTGTTTTAAACAAAATGAAGAAAATTGGTCTTCTGGAGAGTAATTTGGAACCACAGAAAGGCTTACCCAGCCGCAGAATTTATTCAATTACACCCAAGGGGCGTCAGATTTTTAATGAGGAAATCTTCAAAGCCCTTTCTCAACCACAACATCAGCCGTCACTTTTTGAAACCGGTCTAACTTATAGTGGTGTCCTTAATAAGGAGGCGCTCCGAGAGGCGTTAACGCTCTATGATACCGAGCTAGGTCGGCAGATTCAGAACAAAGTTCATGAACTGACCGCTCTCTCAAATACCAATGACCAGGTTCAGCGCGCCCTATTAACCCGACCACTGGTCATTTTGCAGGCAGAGCGCAAGTGGATTCGCGAATTAATGGGATTACTTTTAACCTAAAATGGGAGGGATTATTATGGATGTGTGGATTAGCTACCTAACTTCTCATCCGATTATCGGAGTCGCGCTGACTGCCGCATTGGTGTTATTTATCATAATGGTTATAGCGCGTCTGATCAAGTGGGCAATCATCTCATTTATCATTCTGGCGCTAGCAGTTGGCTTGACATACAAAATCGCTCAGCCGAAAAAAATCATTGACCGGATTCAGGAAGATGTAGAATCTGTATCTAAGAACGGTGCAGAAAAAGCCAGCGATAAAATCCAGAAGAGCGCTGAAGAAGCTGTTAAGAAAGTCAAGGAAAGCCTCAAGAAAGAGTAATTTTTGCAAATTCATTGATAATCATTGCAAACATTTTTAGCCAGATAATAAAAATGTAAGCCTGAACGCATGATTGTAGGATTGTTTGTATGAATAATTGGGTGGAAAGTAAGAACTTGAGTTCATCCACTCTATTTGGCTTGACTTAAGTTCGGTTTGGAGGCAAAGAGTAGCCAGTCCGGCTTAACGCAAGTTGCGTTTATTTTGTTCGGTAATATATAGTTGTCCACAAGCCGCCGCGATGTCCAGCCCCTTACTATGCCGAACCGTTACCGCAAAAGGTGCCCGATAAATTTCCCGGATGAATTCGTTCAAATGTTCCTCGCTTGGGGCGCGGTATGGAAATTGCTGATTGTCATTATAGGGAATAAGATTGAGCTTGCAGGGGATCGGGCTGAGCAATTTGACCAAGCGCTGGGCGTCTTTTATAGTATCGTTTAATCCGGCAATCAGGATATATTCAAAAGTTACCCGGCGTCGAGAGACACGAGTATAATTTTTAGCGACACCCAACAGTTCTTTTATGGGATATTTGCGGTTGATAGGGATAATTTTATCCCGCTGTTCATCGGTAGTGGCATTGAGGGAAATTGCCAGTTTAAAGCGCTGGTCTTCAGCGGTAAAGCGCTCGATGCCCGGAATGACACCACAGGTCGAAATTGTAATATGACGTGCGGAAAGTTCCGGCCCAAGCTCGCTATTGAAAATCCGGGCGGCGCGAATGACATTTTCGTAATTCAAAAAAGGTTCGCCCATACCCATAAAAACCACATTAGTTGCCGGAACGGGCATATTTGCATTGATAAAAAGTAACTGGTCAATGATTTCACCGGCAGTTAGATTGCGTTTCAAGCCCATCACACCGGTGGCGCAGAAAGCACATCCGATTGGACAGCCGACTTGCGAAGACAGGCAGACGGTACGGCGGCGATCTTCCGGCATATAGACCGCCTCAATCAGATTACCGTCAGTTAGTTCGAATAGAAATTTCACCGAACCATCAATCCGGCTATGCACCAAATTTTGCAGACGAACAGAGCTCAATTCAAATCGCTCAGCCAACTTCGTACGAAGCGCCAGAGGAATATTGGACATTTGACTCCAATCGGTAGATCTTTTTTGATAAAGCCATTGATAAATCTGGCGAGCGCGGTACGGTTTTTCACCCAATGCGGCCAGGAGCGAAGTGATTTCTTCCAGATTAAGCCCCTTCAGATTTATTTTAGCGGACGTAGGCATGTGAAAAATTAAAAATCTTTAAAAGTTAATCAGCTTGATTCGAAAAAGCCTAATTTTTTCATTAACCAGTATTCTATAAAAGGTTGTGAATAGTTTTAAACAAGATTAGCAGGATTTATCTAATTGCTTTTTCGGGTTAATTTTAGCAATAGTTGTATCTTTAGTTAATGATTCCCATTTTGGAATTGAATTCTCTATCCGTCCTGAGATAAAAATTTTCTGCCAACACGAAAACTATTTCATATCATCCAAATAATGTTTAGTATTAATTCCGTCAAATGGCGAAAAATAGATGGCACAAAATAACGCGGAAATTCTGATTCGGTCCGCCCGTCTATCCGATGCGGACGACTTGGTTGCTTTTAATCGGGCGATGGCGCAAGAGACTGAAAACCGTATTTTAAGTGCGGAAGTAATCTCTGCAGGAGTGCGTAATCTATTCCAGCACCCGGAATGGGGTTTTTATATCGTGGCGGAGAGTGACGGACGGATGGTTGGCTGTCTAATGATAACCTATGAATGGAGCGATTGGCGTAATGGGCTTTTCTGGTGGATTCAGAGTGTGTATGTGCCTCCGGAGTTCCGGCGCCGCGGAATTTACCGCAAAATGTACGACTATGTTCAGAATGCCGCCCTCAAAGTCGGTAATGTCTGCGGTTTGCGGCTTTACGTCGAGCGCGATAACCGGATTGCTCAGAAAACCTATCGCAAAATGGGTATGTCCAAGACGGATTATATTTTATTTGAAACCACCGAATTGGCAAAGCGAACCAATAAGTAATCAGGAGAGAATATGAATTTTAGGAAACAATTAAGAACGAGTATATCAGCTATTAGCCTCGCCCTGGCAATCTGGCTAAGCGGCTGTCCCTCACGACCGCTGACTCCGCCGACGGCAAAAATCGAACCCAAAACAACGATTATTCATAGTGATACACTAATTGATAATTATGCCTGGCTAAGGGAAAAATCTAATCCAGAAGTCATCCAATATCTCGAAGATGAAAATGCCTACACTGAGGCAATCATGAAACCGACCAGACGCTTCCAGAAAAAGCTTTACAAGGAAATGTTAGCCCGGATTAAGGAAACGGATGAGTCCGTGCCGGTCAAAATAGATAGCTTTTACTATTACAACCGCATGGTAAAGGGCAATCAGTATCCGCTTTATTGCCGCAAGAAAGGTTCGCTGGATGCGAATGAGGAAATCCTACTCGATCAGAACCGGCTAGCCAGCGGGCAGAAATACTGTTCAATCGGAGAGTTCAAAGTAAGTCCCGATCATAGTTTGCTGGCATTCGCCGTTGACTTCAATGGTTCAGAAAAGCATATGTTGGTTTTTAAAGACCTAATCAATGGCCAGATGTTGCCGGATACAATTCTTGATGTTTCCTATGGACTGGAATGGGCAAACGATAACCGTACTGTTTTTTATACGACCCTCGATACGATTCTGCGGCCGGACAAGCTCTGGCGTCATCAGCTCAGCCAGTCGCCGGAAAATGATGTTATGGTTTTTCACGAACCAGATGAGAAGTTTTATCTCGGAATAGCTAAGACGCGCAGTCATGGTTACCTCATTCTAACCTTGGGGAGTCAGATTACAACCGAAGTTCATTACCTATCGGCTGACCAGCCAGATGGACGATTTCGATTATTCTGCCCGCGTAAGACCGGGATAGAATATTTTATTGACCATCATAGCGACAAGTTTTACATTTTAACTAATGAAAATGCCATAAATTTTCGTTTGCTGGAAACTCCAATTGCCAGACCCGAAAAACACAATTGGCAGGAGAAAATTTCTCACTGTCCCAATGTTATGTTGACCGGTATTGATCTTTTCTGTAACCATTTAGTCGTCTATGAAAGGGAAAACGGTCTGGAACAAATTCGAGTCGAAAATTTAAATACCGGGACAACCCATTATATAGATTTTCCGGAACCGGTATATACCATTGACAGTGATAATAATCCCGATTACGATACGAAAATATTGCGATTCCGTTATACATCATTAGTTACGCCAAATTCAGTTTATGATTATGATATGGAAAGTCAGACTCGTGAATTGAAAAAGCAAGATGAGGTGCTAGGCGGCTACGATCAGACGCAGTATCAATCGGAAAGAATTTATGCGATTGCCGGAGACGGCGTTAAGGTGCCGATTTCTCTAGTTTACAAGAAAGGTATGAAAAAAGACGGTTCAAATCCACTTTTGCTTTACGGTTATGGTGCTTATGGGATTCCCAGCGAAGCGCGTTTTTCTTCAATCCGACTAAGTCTGCTGGATCGTGGATTTATTTATGCAATTGCTCACGTCCGCGGCGGTGGCGAGCTGGGACGTCAGTGGTATGAAGACGGTAAACTTTTAAGAAAGCGTAATACTTTCACCGATTTCATCGCCTGCGCCGAGATGTTGATTGCCGAAAAATATACCTCAGCCGAAAAGTTGGTAATTAATGGTGGAAGCGCCGGCGGCTTGTTGATGGGTGCGGTGGTCAATATGCGTCCGGAATTATTTGAGGTCGTAGTAGCTGAGGTGCCGTTTGTGGATTTGATCAATACGATGCTGGATCGTTCGATTCCGCTGACGGTGATTGAATGGGAGGAATGGGGCAATCCACATCTGGAAAAGTATTACAATTATATGAAATCCTATTCGCCGTACGATAACGTCGGACCTAAAGCCTATCCGCATATGCTAATCACGGCCGGATTGAATGATCCACGCGTAGCCTATTGGGAGCCTGCTAAATGGACTGCCAAACTGCGGGCAACAAAGACAGATGATAACATTTTACTTCTTAAAACCGATATGGGCAAAGGCCATTTTTCAGCATCCGGGCGCTATGATTACCTAAAGGAAGTAGCCTTTAAATATGCCTTTATTTTCGCTAAACTTGGAATTCGCGAATAATTTAATTCTAAAAGGAAAATCCAATGTCAATTAATGAAACCAAAATCGTCGTTTGCCCCCATTGCCAGCACGAACAAAGTGTAAAAATTTGGCAATCGCTCAATACAGCTCTTGACAAAGAAGTGAAAAAGGAATTATTTGAAGGGAAAATAAACCTGTTGGTCTGTGAAAATTGCCAGCAGAAGACCTTTATTCCAGTGCCGTTTTTATACATTGATCCGGAAAGGCAAATCGCGGTCCATTATTTCCCGACAGCTGTAATACGCGACGAAAAATTTCTGCAACAATTCAATATTGATGGAACCTATGCCGGCGGCGAAAGCACCGGACTGGAGGTGCCAGACTATATGCGCTATCTGCATATTGTATTTAATATGGATGAGTTGGTTACTTTTATCGTTTTTAGAGAAGTATTGTTTGATTTTCATCGTACTGGCAAGGTGTTGTTGGATTGAGTGTTAGCTTAAGCCAGGAGATCGCTTTTTAAGGTATGGTGGAATACGTTAGGGCAATTAGCCGCAATGATACTTAACTATGTCCAATCGTAAAACCTGTTTCTTTGTATTAAAGTTAGTCTTTAAATGGGAGTAAGTATGACAATATTAGGCAATATCCTGTGGATTTTTCTAGGTGGCGGAATCCTAATTTTTTTCTTTTATTTATTTGGCGGTGTGGTGCTATGTTTGACCATCATCGGTATTCCATTCGGTATGCAATGTATCAAGCTTTCGGTGTTGGGACTAATGCCGTTTGGACAAAAGATAGTCTATAAGGAATCTGAACCGGGCTGTTTATCAACCGTAATGAATATTATCTGGTTACTTTTTGGTGGTTTAGAGCTGGCGGTAGTGCATTTAGTTTTCGCCGCATTGTGTGCTATCACTATTATCGGTATTCCCTTTGCAAGACAGCATATCAAATTGCTATCACTGGCATTAACTCCTTTTGGTCGGGAAGTTCAGCCAAATTCGGAGCAATAAACGTGATTTTCTAAGTATTTATGAAATTACAGGTGATTAATGGTATTTTTATTAGCTAAAAGTGACCTATGTTACATATTTAATTTTAAAACTAATTAAAAGTACCTGATTGAAAAACCGTTATAAGTGTATGTTTTCTTTCTTTATATCATCTTTTCAGGCTTAGCCTTACCCTCAACCTAAAAAACGACTTGCATTTTTAAATATTATTTTTTAGTATTCACATGTGGAAAACGGCACACAATAAAACAATATTTAGTTCTTGGGCGACATTGTGTAGGCCGGTTATTTTCGAATAGTAGCTGTTCTGATAAATTTGAGGGGTTTAAATGAATACGAAGAAACGTCCTTATGAAGATATAGCAGAAGAACTTGTTTGTGAATCGGAAGATAAATTGGCTTCTTTGGTAAGAAATTTACCAGGTGCGGCTTATCGTTGTTTGTATGACGCCGAAAGGACAATGATTTTCATCAGCGATGGTTGCCGTTCATTAACCGGTTATTCGCCGAATGATTTTTTAATAGACCATAAAATGACCTATAGCCAGATTATTCACCCGAATGATCGGCAATATGTATTTGATGAAATTGGTGCTTCTCTGAAAAAGCGGAGTCCTTATCAGTTACTATATCGGATTATGACAGCCGATAATCAGGAAAAGTGGGTTTGTGAGCAAGGTGTCGGTATCTATAACGGAGACGAAAATCTCGTAGTGCTCGAAGGTTTTATAACGGATATAAGTGAAAAAGTTAAAGCCAATATTGCCCTGCAAAGTTACGAAACGCGTTTCCAATCAATCTGGGAAGGCAGTTTTGATGGCATGCGGTTGACGGACAAGGACGGCAAAATAATCGCCGTTAACAAAGCCTTTTGTCGCCAGGTAGGCATGCGCCGAAACGAGCTGGAAAATGCCAGTATAGGGATTATTTATCCGCCGGAAGAGCGCCAGGAGATTGAAACAAATTACCGAAATAATTTCTCTCGACGACATATTAAATCCTTAACAGAATGCGAATCAATTCTCTGGAATGGTCAGAAAGTCTGGTTTGAAATTTCCAATTCTTTTCTGGATATTCCCGGTGAGCAAGTTTATTTACTGAGCATTTTTCGTGATATTACCAAGCGTAAAAATGCCGAAGCCGAGCTGGCTGAATCTGCTCGCCGATTTCGCTGGTTATATGAATATGCACCCATAGCTTACCACACCATTACTCCTGATGGTATTATTGTGGATGTCAACCGTCAATGGTGTGAAATTATGGGTTACTCCAAAGAGGAGGTTTGTGGGCGACCGATCTTTGATTTCGTTATCGAAAGTGAAAGAGAATCGGCTCGTAAATCCTTTGATGAAAAGAAATTAAGCAAGAAGACGAGTTCTACGGGGAATGAACGTCATTATTTAACTAAGAGTGGAGAAGTAAAGACTTTCTCTATTTCTGATTATATCATCAGGGACGATGATGGTCGTATTCGTTCCATTCAGACCACTATGTCCGACATTAGTGAGCTTAAACGCACCGAAGAGGCGCTTCGGATGAGCGAGGCTAAATTTCGTCATTTAGTAGAATCCAGTCTGGATGTTATCTGGCAAGCTGACGATTCCGGACGGGTCTTATATGTCAGCCCGAATATAAAAGATATTCTCGGACGTACCCCTGATAAACTTATTGGTAAACAGTTTGCTGATATTCTACCTAAAGGTTCTGAAGAAAAAGGTGGCAAAATCATTGCGACGCATTTTGCCAAGCGTAAGCCGATCAAGAACCTGGAGTTAACTATAGTTAATCACCTCGGTCAAGAAATTATCCTTGAAGTAAATGGCGTACCCAATTATGATGGCGGTAAGAAATTTACAGGATATATCGGTACAATGCGCAATGTAACTATTCAAAAAATTGTCGAAGACGAGCAGATCAAGGTGCAGAAGTTGGAATCTCTGAGTATCCTGGCTGGTGGTATTGCCCATGATTTTAATAACATGCTTTCCGGTATTTTGGGTAACATATCACTGGCAAAGATGAAAGTTAAAGACAGTGATATAACTCGGATCCTCGAAAGATCCGAGAAGGCCGCTTTACGTTCTCGCTCCCTGACTCAGCAATTGTTAACTTTTGCCAAGGGCGGTGCGCCGGTTATGGAATCCATCCAGGTTGAGAGTTTTCTGAGAGAATTGGTTGAATTTGCCACGGTGGGATCGTCGGTTAACTGCCAGTTTGACATTGCTCCCGATTTGCCCAATGTGGAGGCTGATCGTGGCCAGCTGAGCCAAGTGATTCAAAATTTGGTTATAAATGCTATTCAGGCTATGCCGTCCGGAGGCAACCTAAAAATTTCGGCTAATGCTGAGGAAATAAAAACAGATGGTCTTGTACCAATTAAATCCGGGTATTACTTGAAAATTGCGATACAAGATACTGGGGTTGGTATTCCTAAAAACCTTTTATCCAAAGTATTTGATCCTTACTTTACCACTAAACCTCACGGAAACGGTTTGGGCTTGTCGGTTGTTTATTCTATACTGAAAAAACACGATGCATATATTTTTGTAGACTCTGAAGCGGGCAACGGTACAACCTTTACGATTTATCTTCCAGCTACCGCCGGTGTTCAAAAGGGTTCTCAAAAAGCCGAATCCCAAATTTTAAAGGGGCATGGCCGAATTTTAGTGATGGATGATGATGAATTGATTTGTGAAGTGGTTGAGGAGATGATTTCCAGTATGGGCTACGATGTCAAATGCGTTCCGAACGGTGAAGAAGCCATCAAATCTTATAAGGAAGCCAAGGAAGCCGGGCAACCATTTGATCTGGTCATTATGGATTTGACTATTGTCGGAGGTATGGGTGGTAAAGAGACCATCGCAGAACTAAAGAAATTTGATCCTGATGTTAAAGCTTTAGTCTCTAGTGGTTATATAAACGATTCGATGATGACTGTTCCTCAAAAATATGGATTTATTGATATAATCGCTAAACCATATCGTATGGAAGATCTCAGTAGCATTTTAAAGGAGCATGTCGGCTGAGAACTTTCAACCGACTTTTGATTCTAATCACAAATTATTGTCTACTGGGTTGAAAATAACTCAGGGATAGGACAACTAAATCCTGGTTAATCCAATCTATAGGGCTTTGATGTGTTTGCTAATGATTAACTAGGAGTGTAATTGTGAAAAAGTTAGTAATAATTGTTAAGCTGAGTATTCTAGCAATATTTATATCGGGAACAGCGATGGGTAATACTCAGGTAAAGGCGACTCGAACGGACGAATCTATTCGTATTGACGGAATTTTAAGTGAGGAAATCTGGCAAAGAGCTATTCCGGCGCCACCTTTAATTCAAGATGAACCGAATGAAGGTGCTCAACCAAGCCAGCCATCGGATATCTGGATTGTCTATGATGACGAGGCGCTCTATGTCGGCGCCCGGCTCTATGATTCAGCCCCAGATTCAATTGTAGCGCGGCTTGGCCGACGCGATTCCGACTGGAACACCGATCTCTTTCTGATCGCCTTGAGTCCTTTCAATGACAAACGCACCGCCTATTTTTTTGGGGTTTCAGCCGCAGGAGCGATTTACGACGGAAAATTTTATAATGATAATTGGGAAGATGATACCTGGGACGGTGTTTGGGAAGGCGCCGCACAACGTAATCATGAAGGTTGGACGGCTGAAATACGCATCCCTTTTTCACAATTGCGTTTCAAGAAAAGCGATCAATATGTGTGGGGAGTGGCGTTATATCGTAAAATTCAACGCTACAATGAGGAGGATATGAGCTTTTTTACGCCCCGCAATGAATCAGGAATGGTTTCGCGTTTCATCGAGCTGGTGGGCATCGAGGGCATTAATGCGGAACGCAAAATCGAGGTTTTGCCCTATATTCGAGGCAAGGGTGAATTTCTGGCAGTTGAACCGGAAGATCCTTTTAACGATGGTTCACGCTATTTTGCCGGTGCCGGTGCCGATTTCAAGATTGGGGTGGGCAATAATCTGACCGTTGACGGTACCATTAACCCTGATTTTGGTCAAGTGGAAGTTGATCCAGCAGTGATTAATCTGTCCGACGTCGAAACCTATTATAATGAGAAGCGCCCGTTCTTTATCGAAGGATCGGATATTTTTAATTTCGGTTATGGTGGTTCCAATAATTATTGGAATATGAATTTTTCGACGCCCAGCATATTTTATAGCCGGCGCATCGGACGCGCCCCCCAGCGCGACCTGTCGGATTACGATTATACCGATGTGCCGGACGGAACACGCATCATCTCCGCCGGAAAATTGACGGGCAAAGTTGGCGATAACTGGAATGTGGGGCTATTGAACGCCCTGACAGCGCGTGAGTTCGCCCGCGTTAGTCCCAACGGTCTCGACTCGAAAATCGAAGCTGAGCCGCTGACTAATTATGCGATTCTGCGGACGCAGAAAGAATTTCAAGAGGGTCGCCACGGGCTGGGAATAATTACCACTTCTACCAAACGCTTTTTTCGGGATGAAAGTCTCGCCGACTATCTCAATTCGGATGCCCTGGTAGTGGGGCTGGACGGCTGGACTTTTCTGGATACTAATAAAACCTGGGTAATTGCCGGATGGGGCGCGATGTCCAATATTCAGGGTAATGAGAATTGTATTACCGACGTTCAGACGAACGCGCGTCATTATTTTCAACGACCGGATGCTGAGCATTTAGGAGTAGATAGTAATGCCACCGCGCTGACTGGATTTGCGACTCGGATTAATCTCAATAAACAGCGTGGCAATGTCATTTTTAATGCCGCATTTGGTTTAATTGACCCACGGTTCGAGGTTAGTGACCTGGGATATTTATCGAGAGGCGATGTTATCAATTATCACGTCGGTGCCGGTTATCAGTGGACGGAGCCGAATCACTTCTATCGCAAATTTAATTTAATTCTGGCTCACACACTCGGTATGGACTGCGGAGGTAACTTGACTAACAATGGTATTATGAATTTGGGTTATATTCAATTCTCGAATTATTACTGGATAGATTATGGAAGCGGCTATTTTTGGGAAACTTATGATACCAGACTTACCCGCGGCGGTCCAATAGCCATATCTCCATCCGGAAGGTGGGGATATATTCAAATATCAACAGATGAACGCAAACCGTTGGTAGGCAGGCTCTACTACGAAACCAGCGGCAATGACACCGCCTCGGTCAGTCATTATTTACAAATTCCGCTCGATTGGAAAGTTTCTGATAATTTAGCCTTTGAGTTGTCTCCCAGCATTTCTATTAATCATAATTATGCCCAATATGTGGATGTTTTCGATGACCCCTATGCGGACGCAACTTATGGTAAACGCTACGTCTTTGCTAAGATGGATCAAAAGACTATATCTGCCAGCCTGCGCTTGGACTGGACTTTTACCCCGCGTTTGACACTTCAATTATATGCCCAACCGCTTTATGGTGCGGCGGAATATTACGATTTTAAAGAGTTTGCCCGACCGAAAACCTATCAGTTTTTTACTTATGAAGAAGGTACGGAAATTAATAGAAATAGCGATGGGAATTACACCGTTGATCCGGACGGTAACGGTCCGGCCGGCTCCTTTTCATTTGACAATCCCGACTTTAATGTATATAGTTTCCGCTCCAGCGCGGTATTGCGCTGGGAATTTGCGCTCGGTTCGGCGATTTACTTAGTCTGGACGCATGGTCGCTTTGAAAATAGTAGTGAGGCAGATTTTGACCTAAGCCGTTCGGTCAATCGCATCGTAGAAATTAAGCCGGATAACATTTTTATGATTAAAGCTTCTTACTGGTTCAATGTCTAATGCTGGAAAGATTCTCCAGATAGTTCGCCCTTATGGGATTAAGTAATGAAAAGGCTAAGGCTGACGCTGAGAAATTGAAATAGGGAGATGGAAATGTCATCCTTCGACAAGCTCAGGATGACAGATGGAATGTCACTCTGAGCCATACTGTCACTCTGAGCCTGTCGAAGAGTGACAAGATCGCAGACCTAAAGTCTCTTGAGGGACTCATCCTTCGACAAGCTCAGGATGACAGATGGAATGTCACTCTGAGCCATACTGTCACTCTGAGCCTGTCGAAGAGTGACAAGATCGCAGACCTAAAGTCTCTTGAGGGACTCATCCTTCGACGAGCTCAGGATGACAGATGGAGTGTCACTCTGAGCCATACTGTCACTCTGAGCCTGTCGAAGAGTGACAAGATCGCTGACCTAAAGTCTCTTGAGGGACTCATCCTTCGACGAGCTCAGGATGACAAGAAGCGATAAGCTCATCCTTCGACGAGCTCAGGATGACAGGGGCAATGTCACTCTGAGCCATACTGTCACTCTGAGCCTGTCGAAGAGTGACAAGGAAGGTATTAATTTTATTGGGCAATTGTTCGATTAATTTTGTATTACTTCTTTTAGCTACAAAAAAATGGCGGCATTTTAGTTGTGGATTTTTAAATTATTACTCGTGAATTGGCAAATAGTTAAAATTCCTTATGTAATTACAGAATGGTAATTATTTACGGTTAAATATTTTGGAGAATTAATTTAGTGACGACCGAATCTGAAAATGGCAATCCCAAAGAACGAGAAGCCGAACTTATTCAAAAAATCCGCAATCGTGTGGCGGAAGTGCAAGAATTAGTTGATGAAATGAAATCCCGATTGACTGACAAAAAATAGTATTTGTTGCCTTCTAAGGTTTGGGTACAAAAGGGCTCCTTTAATAACAAAAGCTCTAAGGCACACAGATATTTTAGTAAAATAGACCAAGATTGAACGAGGCTAAGGTTAGGAATGAAAAGCCCAATACCCTTAACACAAGTTGCATCAGACTATCTGCGTTAGGGTGGGGCTGGTCATTGATCATTAGTCAAAACGGCTATATTCCAAACTTAACCTAAAACAAGCCAAGATTATGACTAAAACCAGGATGTAATATGGTAGCAAAGAGATTAAATAATCTCTATAAATTAGCGCATAAGTACGACTTTGATATGGGACATATAGCCGAGCGCCGTCAAGCGGCAGATATAAACACCATTAGCAACCAGCGTACCGTTCTGGTCAGTACCATTCCAATAAACACTGTAACTGCCGGCCGCATGATTGCCGGTAGCTAGCGTAGTGACCTTCATCCCGATTAAATCGTAAATTGATACATCAACAGGTCCATAAAATGGAACATCATATCTAATCAAAGTCTCTATGTTAAAGGGATTGGGATAATTCTGATGTAAGCGGAAATTCTTAAATATACTGGCGATCGAGCGTTGGGTACCAACGGTTGTGAAAACGAACGGGCGTTGGGTAGTCTGAGAAGCCCAGCATTGATTGCCGCGGTTGTCAGTAGCCACAACTTTCCAGAAATAGCGAGTGGCGTAGTTAAGACGTTCGGGTGGATTATAAACCATAATTGTATCTTCTTCCGGTTGCTCAAACATAATTTCACGGAAGTTCGTCAAAAAAAGGCTATCGGTTCCGTAGTATAATGTATAATTGATCTGCGAGCCTGGATCTTTGTCGTGGGCGATATGCCAGACGAATCCGGCATCCAGCGCAACCGAATCCTGCCCGTTAAATGGTGCGAGTAAGGCAAATGGGCTAGGTGGTAGATCAACAGCATTTACTCCAAAACACACCAGCCGACTCCATTCACTGCGATTGCCATCTGGATCAACCGCTGAGATTTGGTAAAAATAATATTTATCCTCTTTTAATTCTGGGAGGTGGAGACTGGTTATGCCGGTTTTGCTGGCAACCTGACTAACCTTTTTGGGATTATCAGCCTCGTAGAAACGAACAAGGTAATATAAATCGCGTTCATCTTGATCGGGGTCGGGATCATCGGACGGCAACCAGCTAATTAGCGGCTGAGCAGTTTCCACCACCGCTGAATCTTTCGGTAAAAAACCATCCGTAACAGGATAGGGCGCCTCACTTATGGCATTAGTAATGAAGGAGTTGGTAGGCGACCAGAGCGAGTAACTGCCGTGTTGATCACAAGCTCGAACACGATAAAACCAGCGTTCGTTTTCTATTAAATTTTCAGGAAGAGTAAAAACAGTCTGTCCCGGTTCAGTTGTATAAACCGAACATGCATTTTCGGGGAACTGGGGGTCTCTGCTGATTTCTAACTGGTAAGTTAGGCTGGCTTGAAAATCACTAAAATCAGGATCACTACTATTTGCCCAGCGGATTTCCGGGCGCAGGGTTTTGATTATAGCGTCATCAGCAGGATAGAAACCTTTAACAACCGGTAGAGGTGGATCATTTTGATGATTGAATGCCACTCTGACTGGACGACTGGCTGATGTTCCACTAATTTCGGATTGGTCAAAAGCCCGAATGCGCCAGTAATACAGCGTATTATCTTTCAAAAGGCTGATCGCCGAGATTTCATCAAGACAGACTCCAATAGCCCTTTGTGGCAGTTCAAGTTTAGTTTCTACCTCCTTCGCAGTAATAGTTCTGGGAATCCGGTAGGAAAATATGGGTTCAGTGAAGTTAAGAGATTCATTACATTCAATTTGATAATTTAACTGATCGCCGGGATCAGGATCATCGGAGGGTAACCACCAGAAATACGAATTTGGTGTGATTTCCTCGAGATTATGCGGGTGGATAATTCGTACTGGCCGCTGAGGAGCTTCATTGATCTGATTGACCCAAAAGGTATTGGATTTGGACCAGACGGAGCGTGCCTCAGTCAGATCGATGGAACGCACACGCCAGAAATATTGACAATTCTCCAGCAGAGGAGTTTGAACCACTATTTGGTTCTGGTCATAAGTGCTTTTTAGTAAAATAAAGGTTCGGCTGCCGAACAAGCGATCGCGACTTAATACAATTTCATAGCGTAAACGATCGGCGACATCAGGATCAATAGCTGGAGACCATTTCAATTCCGGATAATGACTCGCGACGATGATGCCATCCGGATTAAAACCCTCAACCGGTGGTAGAGGGGGTTGATTAATCCCGTCGTCGAAACGGAAAGTAGCCTTGTTCCAGCTGGATTCTGCTGTCCCGCCCCATTTGTCACTAACCCGGACACTCCAGCTGTAAACCCAGCCGTCTCGAAAAAAATCTTCATCTTGAATTCGCTTTAAGCCAAAACGCACTTGGCCATTATATTCGTAAGACAAGCCCTCAACGCCGCCTTCACGCGCTTTTTCTAATATAGAATCGTTTAAATGTACTGTAATCATCTGATCCGGATCCAGTTCGTTACGAATAATTATTTCACAATAAAAGATTTCATCGCCATCGGGATCTTCGCCCATCATCCATTCCAGATAGCCATCTGGCTGTCGGATCTGTTGATGCGTCGGAGAAGGATCATAGGGCGGATAAGGGGGTAGATTGCCTGTATTATTTACAATACTGCCCAACTGATCGGATTTTGTCGCCATACCCACTGAATCATTGATCGTCTCGGTGGTGACTAATTTCAAATAATCTTCCTCCGGAAGAGAAAGTTGTAAGTCGGTGTAAAGTGTGCCGTCTGTGAGTAATCTCGGATTGGTGTCGCTGAGAATTGTTAAATTTTTAACATCAGAATCGGTATCAGGCATAGCCATTGTCCGGCAAATTATCGCGATTAATAAACCTACTGATAGGATTAATATTCTATGATAACCGACCTTAAAATACGACATAGTATCTGAAATTTAATTAATATAGCGGAGTTGGTGATAAAGATTTTATGAAAGAATTTACCATGATTTTTAAAAAAATCTCGGACGAATATTTACGTTTGACAATATGAATTAGGGGTGATATAATATCGAATAGTTAACTTCTGCCCTACCTACCTCACCAATGCCCAACAACTAATAACCGTTGACCAATGTCCACTTCTAAACTGATCGCTTCAAAAAATTTAAATCTTATTAAGGCAAACCGCGCCGATCGGGCGGATATTCAATTGAGAAATACTGCCTTCGTTAAAGACTTTTGTGATTAATTTCAGATAATCACTCAGAACTTCATTCGGTATAAAAACTAGGATAGTTCCGGCGAAACCGCCTCCCTGAATCCGACAGGCGCCTTTTTTCCCAACCGTTTTTAAGAAATACTGAGTCAGCGCCAGTGCCAAGGGAACGCCTTGCTCAGTAGGATTCGAGGTGGGATAACAATTTTGAAGCCACCGGCAAGATGAAGTGCCGGATTCATTGGCCAGCTCCAGAAAGGCGGCGAAATCTCCCTTCTCTAAAGCAAATATTTGTTGCTGAACCCGCTCGTTTTCGGTCAAAAAATGAAAAGCCCGCAGGATTGCCCGGTCGCCGACCTTGGGACGCAAATTCGGAATTTCCTCAATCAAATTTTGCATTGTTATATCACGACAAACCTGCCCACCTAACGCTCGGGCAACTGCCCGCATTTCGCGAGGGATTGCGGCGTATTCCTCAGTCAGGTTGACGTGGCTGGTTCCCGTATTAACGATTAGCCAGCTGTAATTCTGCTGTTCAGGATTATAATTAACTTTCTGAATGATAGGCTTGGACGGATTTTTAAAATCAATTGCCACCACGCCGCCTACGGCAATTGCCAATTGATCCATCAAACCGCAGGGTTTGCCAAAGTATTGATTTTCGGCGAACTGACCGATCAAGGCGATATCCTCAGCCGAAATTTGTCCATCGTTGAAAAGGTAATTCATTATTGTTCCGAGCAGAACTTCGATAGATGCTGATGAACTCAAGCCAGATCCGACCAGCACATTGCTGGTCACTGTGGCGTTGAAGCCCCCAACCCGCAGACCAAGCTCTTTAAAGCGGGCAACTATCCCGCGTACCAGAGCGGTGGTCGTGCCCCGCTCGGCTTCGACCGGCGAGCACTGATTGATATCAACGATGAATGGTTGCGGATAACCCTCTGAAAAAATGGTAATCTGATCCCCATTAATAGCGTTTACGGCCGCAATGGAATCCAGGTCAACGCTGGCTGCCAGTACTTTACCATGATTGTGATCGGTATGATTGCCGCTAATTTCGGTACGACCAGGCGCGCTGAAAAATAGCGCAGGAGAAGTGGCAAAAATTTCATTATGCCGATCGGCAAGATACGTATAACGTTTGATTTGCTCCTTAATAACGCTTGGATTATGACCGTAGATTTTTTGAAATACGGTGGTATCTATTTGGTTTTGCAGTAAGTTGGTTATCTGATTTTTGGGCATTATTTAACCTTATTTGTTCTTAATTAGTGACTTGTAATGAATTTCACTTGTTTCCCGGAGTGTCAGGGCGGCTACTTCTGGAGTCAGATCGCGCTGAGCTTCCGCCAGCATTTCATAGCCGACCAGAAACTTTTTCACCGATGATGAGCGCAAGAGTGGCGGGTAAAAGTGAGCATGCAATTGCCAGTAGTCGAAGTTACCGGGCATTGTCGGGGCGCCGTGCCAGCCCATCGTATAGGGAAAAGATGATTGAAAAAGATTATCATATTTAGTCAGAAGAGATTTGAGAATTAAGGCGAGACTATTTCTCTCGGCTGGAGCGAGGTCTGGCAAACGCAAAATAGGCCGCCGCGGCAGGAGGAGAATTTCAAACGGCCAGATAGCCCAAAATGGTACTACTGCCAACCAGTTTTCATTTTCGAGAACCACCCGCTCCCGAGATTCTAATTCATAGGCCAAATAATCAGTTAATAGCACTGATTTATTCTGCTTAAAGTAGGCTGATTGTCGGCGATTTTCTTTATAAGGTTCGTTGGGAAGGCAATTGACCGCCCAAATTTGGCCATGTGGATGGGGATTGGAACAACCCATCATAGCGCCTTTGTTTTCAAATATTTGGACCCAGGAAAAATTTTCACCCAATTCCTTTGTTTGTTCAGCCCAAACGGTAATTACATCCCGGATTTCCTCAACCGCCATTTCCGCCAAAGTAAGATCGTGCCGCGGCGAGAAGCAAATTACTCGGCAAGTGCCGGATACACTCTCATCCCTGATATACTTCCTAACATTTCGGTGACGATGAGGTGAATCAGGAAACAAAGCCGGAAAGTCGTTAGTGAAGACATAGGTCGAGATATAAAGGGGATTTACGGTTCCACTAGCTCGACGATTGCCGGGACACAAGTAACATTCAGGATCATACTCTGGCCTTTTTTCTGAAGCTACTGGTTCCTGACTGCCGTGCCACGGGCGTTCCGTACGATGGGGTGAAACTAAAATCCATTCGCCGGTGAGCGGATTGAAGCGCCTATGCGGAATTTGGGAAAAGTCAACTGGCATTTAACGATTAATTCTCAGCTTTTAAGATAATTTACCAGAAAATGATGTAAAGCACTATGACCAGTCCAATAACTGTCAACCCGAGCCATTTGACGATTGGCGAAGATTGCATGTTGAAGTCTTTGCGTTCCGGCATGGTCACCGGCTGATCCAGCGGTTTTAACCAGGTAATAATCCCCATTATAATTACGATAATAATAAAAGTAATTGCCATGCGGTTGAGAAAGGCAATCGGTACAATTTGAACGCTGGCAAAGGCCGGCAGAGAACCGCAAAAAATCAGGAGAAGACCGTAGATTATAGGATTAAGAATTAGTGCGGCTAAGCCAGCGGCTTTTGGCGCTCGCTTAAAAATTAGCCCAAAAGCGAAGGCGGCTAAAATTCCTGGCGAAATGAATCCCTGAAATTCCTGAAGGTAGGTGAAAATTCCTTTCAGGCTCGGGTTATCAAGGATAGGTGCAATCAAACAACCGATGATTAAAAAAATGAAAGTGGTAATCCGTCCCACCAGGACGATCTTTTGCTGAGGGAGTTCCTTTTTAACGGCATGCTGGTAAATATCCATTGTGAAAATAGTGGAAGCCGAATTCAGCATTGATGCCAAGGAACTGATTACAGCTCCTCCGATAGCGGCAAAGATAAAGCCCAGAAATCCATTGGGAATCAAATTCCTGACAATTGTCGGAAACGCCGCATCGGTGCCGCCCGGGCCGGTCATTTGATCTTTAAATAACTGCCAAGCCATAATTCCGGGAAAAACGATGATGAATGGCGTAATTAACTTCAAAAAGGAGGCGAATATCACTCCCAGTTGCCCTTCACGGAGGTTTTTAGCGGCAAGAGTACGTTGCGTAATAAATTGATTGACGCTCCAGTAGTAGAAGTTTGGTAACCACAGACCAATAACCAGAGCCGTCCAGGGAAGTACGGGATTATCTCGCGGCAGAATCATATGCAATTTGTCCTGATTTGCCTCTAAAAAGCCACTAAGTCCTCCGACATGTCTCAGTCCGATTATCAGGGTTAGAAATCCGCCAAAAATCAAACTCGATCCAAAGAAGAGATCCGCCCAGGCGATTCCTTTTAAACCGCCCCAAATAGTATAAATGGCGGTAATTATACCGATTAACCAGATTGCTCGAATCAAAGTCACCTCGATCCCGAAAAATTTCATTCCGGAAAATAAAGTAACGATGGTCAAACCGCCGGTATAAATAACCGATGCTACCAGCACAAAAACGTAGATTAGAATAGTGTAAACCGCCATTAGACGGCGCGCTAGCGGAGAATAGCGATACTCCAGAAATTCCGGAAAAGTATAAATGCCGGTACGTAAAAAATTAGGCAGGAGAAATAGGGCGACAATCACCATCGTTATAGCCGCCATCCATTCATAAGAAGCGATCGCCAAACCTGCTGAACCAGCCGCCTGCCCAGCCATCCCGACAAATTGCTCGGTGGAAATATTAGCCGCAATCATTGAAAGGCCAATCAATGGCCAAGTCAATTGTCTGCCAGCCAGAAAGTAATCCTCCCCAGTTTTTCCCTTACGGCTTTTGTACATACTGAATATCACCACGAACAAGAAAAACAGTATAAATATTAAGCCGTCATACCAGCTAAAATTTACTTGTTTCATAATGACTTATCCCCCTTTTTATCAAATTTTAATTGTGGTTTTTCGAAGCCGTCAAAAAAACCCCCTTTGTCCAGCTACCATCGGCTTTGCCTATTATTTTTGTGATAATTCAATAATCTTTTTTCCTGTCACACCTTGCCGACTTGGGCAAATTAACTTCATTAGTTACCGTTCTTTAGTTATGATTGAGCTGAAAATCACCTCTTTTTAATCTATTTAATTGGTTATTCATTCTCTCATTTATTTCGATTAAACAATTTAGCTAATACTGTCACTACCCCAAAAAGGTTTTTTTCCCAAAAGTTTCAATATCGAAAAATGTATAAATAGCGATTAGAAATGAACTGTAAAATATACTACTTATCACCATTCAAATTGGTTCAGGTGGTTAGCTTATCGTAGAGTTCTTCGATGGCGCTTTTTAGTTGTTCTTCGGTGCCGTTGTTTTCGATGACGAATTCGGCGAGTTCGCGTTTGTCTTCTTCCGGCATCTGCAGTTCAATCCGCCGCAGGATATCTTCGCGGGTAAGGTTACCGCGACGTAAAGCCCGTTCCAAACGATACTTGTATTTGGTGTAGATTAGCAAAGTGTGATCGAACCGGCTGTCAAAACCGGACTCGAAAATGAGGGGTGCATCCAATACGATTAAGTCGTACTGATCGCGCATCTTATCCACTTCTTGCTGAAAATAATCTACCACGCGCGGGTGTACAATGTCATTTAAGACACGTTGATCGGTTTCGCTGGCAAAGGCGCGATGAGCTAATTTTTGGGTGTCTAACTTGCCGTTTTTATAGACATCGTTGCCAAAAGCTGCGATGATTTCGTCACGGACTTGGGGATCGTTTTCCATCAATTGTTTGGCAATTGTGTCGGCGTCCAGAACATAAGCGCCTTTCTCAGCCAGGAATTTACAGGCGGTTGATTTACCGGAGCCGAGTCCTCCAGTAACCCCTAAGGTAACCACGTTTTTTTATCCTCCTATTACACGATTTATTCTTTGGAATACTTCATCGGGCGTACCGTCAGCCGCGATTGTTTTAAGTTTTCCACGCTGGCGGTAGTATTCTGCCAGCGGTTCGGTTTGTTTAGTATAGACTTTTAGACGTCGCTGGATGGTTTCGATTCGGTCATCATCTCGTTGATATAATTCACCGCCGCAGATATCGCATCGCAGGGGATTTTTAGGCGGATTGGTAATGAGATTATATACCGCATTGCATTGGCGGCAGGTGCGTCGAGCTGAAAGCCGTTTGATAATAGCTTCGGGCTCGGCTTCCAACAAAATTACAGCGTCAAGATCAACGTTATGTTGCGCGAAAAGCCGGTCTAAGCCTTCCGCCTGGGGAATAGTACGGGGAAATCCGTCCAAGATATAGTCCTGCGGAGCATCATCCCCGAAAAGCGTTTCGGCAATTAAGCCAAGCATCAAATCATCGGGAACTAGTTCGCCGCGCTTTATATAATCTTCGGCTTGTTTGCCCAGCTCCGTTTGATTTTTAATAGCTTGGCGCAAAATATCGCCAGTTGAAATCTGACGCAGACCACGTTCCTGCTGAAGTTTCTGAGCCTGAGTTCCCTTACCGACTCCGGGAGGCCCTAGTAAGATTACTTTCATTTAATTTCCTCTATCCAATTTTGATTTATTTTAAAGTATTTTTCCTAATGTATCAACTATAATAACAATCCAGCGATTGTAGCCGTCATCCAGGATGCCAAAGCCCCGCCGAACATGGCTTTCAGAGCAACTTTGGATAAATCCGAACGTCGGCCAGGTGCTAAAGAGCTAATGCCACCGATTTGAATGCCAATGGAAGCGAAGTTGGCGAAACCACACAAGGCATAAGTCGCAATCACGATGGATTTCTGATCGAGAGCACCCGTGTGAATTAATTCGGAAAGAGCAGAATAGGCTACGAATTCGTTCAGTGAAATTTTTATGCCCATCAAGTTACCAACCTCGCCGGCGTATTGCCAGGAAACGCCCATCAACCAGGCTAGCGGGCGCAGAATAAATGAAAATAATGACTTCAGACTGCCTGGGAAAATGCCGCTGAACTCACCTTTGACCGGGGAGAATCCGGAAGAGTTGGTATAAATCGTATAAGCGCCTTTCAGTAAATTACCGTCAATCAGACGGTCAATAAATCCTAAAATGGTATCAACTAGACCAATTAAGGCAATAAAGGCAATCAGCATTGCACCGACCGTTGCCGCTAATTTTAGTCCGTCAGTCACCCCGCGCGCCGCCGCATCCAGAAGATTAGCCGATTTGACGGTATCTTCCGGTAAATCTACGTCGCCGGCGGTTTGGGGATGGTCAGTCTCAGGGTAGATGATTTTCGCAATGACCAAAGCGGCGGGAGCCGACATAACGCTGGCCGCAATTAAATGACCAGCCGGTACCCCCATTTTGATATATCCTGCCAATACGCCTCCAGCAATCGTGGCAAATCCGCCAACCATAATAGTCAGTAATTCCGAAAGGGTTAACTGATCAACATAGGGGCGGATTAATAACGGGGCTTCGGTCTGACCGACGAAGATATTGGCAGTGCAGGACAGTGTTTCGGCGCCGCTGGTGCCCATCGTCCATTGCATAAAACGCGCCATCGCCTTGATAATGGCTTGCATAACGCCCAAATGATAGAGAATTGCCATAAACGAAGCGAAGAAAATTATGACCGGTAGCACCGTAAAGGCAAATTGCATTCCGAATCCCGGCCAGGTGGTTTCATTCGGGAAAAAATATTTATCGAGCGCCAGGTTGCCGAATAAAAACTCTGCGCCGAGAGTCGCCAATCCCAGAAATTTTTCGACTTTTTGTGAAAGGAAAGCAAAAATATCCTGCCCAGTATAGCCGTGTAAAATCAGCCAACTTAATCCAGCCGTCAACCAAGCGACAGTTAATTCCTTTTGCCAGGGACGAACTTTAAAAATAGCCTTGATAACGATCGCTACGGTAATTAAGCCGATTAACTCTGCCAACCAGCCGGTTTTCCCAAACCAGTAAAAAGCAGCTGTAGCTAAAACGGTCGCTGTACTTATCAAACCGATATAAAGCCATTGTTTGGACCGGTGACCGACCGTATTAATTTGGTCTTTATAAATGAATATTATTATTAGTAGGAGAAAGATAAATAGAGTAAAGTAGGAAATCAGCATTTTCCCCAGAATTATTCCGGCAAAAAGCAGTTGGAGTAAGAGCCCCCAGATAACGACTCGTAAGGAAATTAGCCGTCGGTTATTCGACATCAGAAATGCAATTCCCAGAATGACAAGTAGTCCAATTATGCCTATATATTTCATATTTACACCTAATTAGCCAATATAGTTATTAAACCGAGAGAACTCATTTTTTCTCTTCTATGGTAGGCGGTTCAAAGCATGCTCGACACCGGGCTTCGTATATATCGGTTGCGCCAAGCAAAACCCGCTCGCTGGACTTGATGATGCGCTGGGTGAAATTGGCTGGGTTGCCGCATTTCATACAGATTGCCAGCGTCTTGGTAATATACTCGGCTTCACAGAGCAGTTGCGGAATCGGCTCGAACGGTTCGCCACGGTAATCTTTATCGAGACCAGCAACGATCACGCGTCGACCGGAGTTGGCGAGTGTTCGGCAGACCGCGACTAATTCATTATCTAAAAATTGGGCTTCGTCAATTCCAAGCACTTGGGCATTGCCGGCTTTTTGGAGAATTTCCTGAGCAGTATGGATCGGGATGGAGGGAATTTTCTGCTGGTTATGAGAGACAATATAATCTTCGCTATAGCGCACATCAATTACCGGCTTGAAGATTGCCACTCGCTGGCGGGCGATTTGCGCGCGGCGCAGACGACGGATAAGTTCTTCAGTTTTACCCGAAAACATGCTCCCGCAGATGACCTCGATCCAACCAGCTGATTTTTCGGTAATGGCGACAACTTCTTCGAAGTCTGTGGGGACGCGGTGTAGATTAGGCTGGCTCATTCTGCTCCTTTTTATCGCGGTTCGTTTAGGTGCCTTAAAAGGCTTCTTACTTTAGTTTTAAAAAGATCAATGGCTACCGAGTTCTGACCACCTTCCGGAATGATAATATCGGCGAAATGTTTAGTCGGCTCGACAAATTGTTCGTGCATCGGGCGCACGGTTTCAAGATATTGGGCGATTACTGAATCAACCGTTCGTCCGCGTTGATGAATGTCACGCCTCAGCCGTCTAATGAAACGAATATCAGGCGCGGTTTCGATATAGACTTTGATGTCCATCATATCGCGCAATTCCGGATCATACAAAACCATAATTCCTTCCAGAACGATAATTTTCTGACCATTTACAACCTGAGATTCAATTTTACTGCGAGTATGAGTTTTATAGTCATAAATCGGGATTTTGACCTGTTGACCGTTTAATATCGCACTCATATCAGCCCGCAACTGCGGGAAATCGTAGGCGTCCGGGTGATCAAAATTGTGATGACCACGCGCTTCTAACGGAATATTACTGAGATCATAATAGTAGGAATCCTGCTCGATAATGACGACATCGCGAGGATCGAAATCATGTACTATATTTCGCGCCATCGAAGTCTTGCCTGAGCCGGTACCTCCCGCCACTCCGATCAATATTGCTTTTTTCATTTATTTATCAATTCCCTTCATCTGGTTGTTATCGAATGGTATCGGGAACAGCTCGGAACTGCGGAAATACTGATAGTCCTCCGATTCATCAAAAAGAAAAATATCAATGTCGCCGCAAATATCCCAAATTACTTGCCGACAGGCACCGCAGGGTGATACCCGGGTTAGCGAAAATATTCCCATAGCGCGAAAATATCTTTCACCGGCTGAAATTGCCGCCGCAATAGCATTGCGTTCGGCGCATACTGTCAAGCCGTACGAGCTGGCTTCTACATTACAACCGGTGTAAATCTTGCCGTCATTAGTTAAAAGTGCCGCGCCGACCGGAAAGTGCGAGTAGGGAGCATAAGCATTATTGGCGACTTGCCTAGCTGCGACTTTTAGTAATTCTGGTTTAATTTTTTCCACATTCTTTTCCTTTCATAGGGTTCCAGAATTAGCAATAAAATTATTCCGGCTAAAAAACCACCAATATGGGCGAACCACGCCACTCCACCCGGTGCTTGAAAGCCTAATGAACCTAAACCATTGCTGAGCTGGACAATGAACCAGAATCCCAGCAAATAACCAGCAGGAATCCAGATCTGACGAATGAATATAAAAAACCAGAAGAGAACCTTTACCCGAGCGTGCGGATAACGCAGGAGATAAGCTCCCAAAACTCCGGAAATAGCACCACTGGCACCTATCATCGGTATCGTAGATCTAGGAGTAATTAACACCTGAGTTAAACCGGCAATTACTCCGCAGAGTATATAAAATAACAAAAACCTACCGTGTCCCAGGGTTGACTCTATATTGTCACCAAAAATCCATAAGTAGAGCATATTACCAAAAAGATGGAGAAAGCCAGCATGTAAGAAAAGCGTTGTGAAAAATGATAAAAAATCTCTCAGGCTGGGGTGACTAAATAGATTGGCAGATACCAATCCATACGTATTGAGGAATGCAACTAAAATCTCCGGTGGCAAAGTAAGCTGGTAAATATATACGAGGCAATTCAAAGTAATAAGTCCGACAGTAACGTAAGGAGGAGTCAGGCGCATAGTAGAATCGCGAAGTGGGATGAACATTATTTCTCTTAACCTGGTATTATCGTAAAAGTACTCACTGCAGTTTTTACATTGCCAGCCCGGTCGGTAACGGTAATGGATAAGGCGTGTTTGCCGGCCGTAAGTTGTCGGCTCAGGCGATATCTAATCTGATTCTTTGGGGCATTATACTCGGCGATTATTGGTTGCCCATCAAGCGTAACAACGGTGGATTGATCATCAGCAATGCCTGAGAGCTGATCGTGAACAGTAGCCTTGAGATAATGCACATCATCGGCGTGAAACCGGCCACCATTGCCTGGAAAAATGTTGTGAATAACCGGCGGCGTATAGTCTTTTATAAGAGCAAATTCACCGGTCTGTCGGCTATAAGCCCAGATAAAATCCTGGTTGAAATCGAGTTGGTTTCCCCGAAACCGCCAGGTTTTATCAACGTACTGATAAATTCCGACTTGACCGATGTCCTGAGCACATACAGGATTTTTAAAGCATACCTGAATTGAATCGTGTAAAGGCTGGTTAGTGGGATGAAGTCCATAACGCGCCGATACCATTTTGCCGCCCTTGATCTCGGTAGCCTCTTTAGTTTCCAGCCAGACAAGCAGTGAATCGAAAACCGCATCTCTGGGAAAAACTGCTTTGAAGACGGAGTCTTGGCTAAGGCAGATATTTTCATTGCTGGGTACTATGCATTTAAGATTTAATCGCCCACGAAAGATATTAGTTAATTGATTGTCAAAGCGGATTTCATAGGCAGAGGCGTCGCGCCAATAGGCAAAGGGCACTGGCACAGTCATATATTCGGTCGGGGAAATCCGGATTAGCTCGACTTTCCCCAGCCCGTTACTGGTCTGAAGATCGAAAGTCGGATTGCTATCGAGAACGGCGCTGAAAGTCAGGAGCATCAAGAAATTTTTGGGATTGTGGATGAATGTATAATTCAATGAAATCACCGAGGATTTTTCGGCTTGATTCAAGTTAATAAATAATGGTTGAAATTGATTGCCGTCAACGCCAACCGCCTCGATTTTAAGATATTCATTATCCACTGGTTGATCAATCAATGATAATTTATAAAATTCCGCAGTCGTATCAGTTAATGCAAGATTAGCCTGGCGAAGATAATGGCCGTTTTTATTAACCCAGCGAGCTTTAAAATTTTCTACAATCGGCTGGGCGGGACGCGATAGAAACAGTTGATAACCTTCTTCGCCGGTTTGAATTTCTACCGATTCAAAGGAAGTAACAGGAGCGGAAAGGATTTTGAAGTCCACCATAGCCTGATTCTGATTTTTATCATAAGCAATTATGCGCACTGAATGTAATCCGGTCTCCAGATCAATAATACCGGTAGCCTCCGGCAGGGTATTCATTGGCATATTTTTATGTGGTGCGATTGTCCATAAACGATTGTACACTTCACCCAGGTCATGATCCAGCTGGTAATTGCGGTCTATTATGGCAAAGTGAGTTTGCTCGTAGCTGAATCGGTCATATTGAACCTGGAAATAGAGGCTGTCGTCAATAAATAATTTAATACCGTAAGGCGGGTAAACGTTTGGAACGCCCTTGATCGTATCGTGAACTTTTATTTCTATTCCGAATTGTCCTTCAACTTGAATCGGTCTTTTAAGAATGTGGTGATTAATTTTCTTTTGAATAGTTTTAAAGGTTTGAGTCATCGGCAATCCGTTAATGCGAGCATCGAGACTTATGGGCGTAACGGCAATGCCGCTGATGGTTGGGGCAGTTTTATCGTTCACAGTAAGATTAGTGTTCAGAGGATTAAAAGGATTATCCAGGCTATCGCGGAGTTCAAAATGTAGGTGTGGATGAAGAGTCCCAGTTTCGCCGGTATATCCGATGATTTGTCCCTTGGTAACGCGCAAATCATCTTGCTTAAGATTAACTTCAATGCGGTAACGCTTCTGACGCTCCTGTTCAGCCTTTATAATAGTTGAGAGTGGCTCTGCGAAATCGTCCAGATGAGCGTAAACCGCGATGTTGCCGTCATCCAGTTGGTGGTAAATTACTTTGCCATAGCCCGTAAACGAGGTGCGAATAGTTTTGATATAACCGTTCTCGATGGCAAAAACCGGATAGCTGGTGCGTTGGTTGGTTTTAATATCGAGGCCGGCGTGTAGATGATTGACACGATATTCGCCGAAAGTCGAACTAATAAGCCGGCTGGAGTTAGTTGGCCAGAGGTAATTCTGAGAAAGTGTGGTTTGAAAAAGGAGAACAATAACCGAGGCGAGTGGGAAATATCTCATGCCGTAAAACTAATTTTCATTTCGGGGTGGAATATAAGAAAAATTAGCTCCAATTTTCAAATTTTATTTAGTAAGCAATCGGTAGCATTTCAATTAGGCTCAAACGGAATAATCAAAGATTACCGATTTATTACGCCCACTCCGTTTGGCTTGATAAAGGGCTTTATCGGCGGCATCAACCAATTGGGTTTCATCAATCATCCCAGCGGGATTAAACTGAGCGATACCGATGGAAATTGTAATACTGACAACAGCCTGTTCAAAATAAATTTTCCTTTTGGCGACGATCGTACGGATTTTTTCAGCTACTAAGAAAGCTTCCTTTTCTCCCGTCTCCGGCAATAGGACGGCAAATTCCTCTCCGCCATAACGGGCACAAAAGTCATTTTTGCGTAAACAGGTCAACAAAATCTGACCCAATGTTTTTAAAACCTCATCACCGAAGAGATGTCCGTGAGTGTCATTGACAATTTTGAAGAGATCAATATCAAGCATCAGTAGGCTCAACGGTGAATTGTAGCGGATACTGCGAGCAGTTTCTCGTTTTAGTTCCTGGTCGAAATAGCGGCGGTTATAAATACCGGTTAGAGCATCGGTAGTCGAGAGCGCTTCTAGCCGCCGATTGGCTTCTTCTAAGGCTTGAGTGCGTTCCCGAACGCGGCTATCCAGCAGAGTATTTAAATCCTGCAGATCCGAGCGGGCCGATTTAAGCTCTTCGATAGCCTCTTTTAGGTGTAACTCGCGAGTCTCAAACCTCCGAAGTAGATTGTCGAGTATCGTTGCCAATTGGCGCAAGGAATTCGGTACGCCGATTCGCATAAATTTCTTAAAGGATTCATCGTTATATTCGCCACGTGAGACTGCCTCAATCTGGCTGACGAATTCTTCGAACAAATTCTGGTCCCAATCTTTCATTTTCGACAGTTATTTTATGAATGGTTTTGTGTTACTGGAATCCCATATCAACGGAACAAATCTGACCGGCAGAATCTTCTGGCTGTTCAATCCCAGCGGTGTTTTTTCGATTAAAGTCAATTCCTGACCGCCGCAGGAACTTCCGAGAGGAATCACCAGCCTTCCGCCCAATGCCAGCTGGTCAACTAATGCCGGTGGTATTTCGGGACTGGCGGCTGTGACGATTATATGACTAAATGGAGCTTTCTCGGGCCAGCCAAGACAGCCATTTCCGATTCGGAATTCTACGTTATGGATGCCGATCTGGGACAGTACTTTTTGAGCGCGCTGAGACAGTTCACCGATTCGCTCAATGGTGAATACATTGCCGGCTAATCGGGCTAGAATTGCTGTTTCGTAGCCACTGCCGGTGCCGATTTCCAGTACCCAGGCTGATTTATCAATTTGCAAAGCGGCAATCATAAAGGCTACCACATAAGGCTGAGAAATAGTCTGACCGTATCCAATTGGCAGGGGCTGATCACTATAGGCCAGCGTTCGTTGAGTGTCATCAACAAAGAGGTGACGCGGTACCTGTCGAAAAGCCTCCAATAATTCCGGGTCTTTAATATTGCGGGCTAAAATTTGTTCGGCGACCATTTTGTCGGCTGTCTGGCAATTATCTGGTGAAAAATTGTTCATTGGTCCGATTGACGCGAAATAGATTCCAGGAGATGTTTTACGTCGCGTAGAGTCTCGATTTTGACGTCTTTCAGATAATTTAGATGAATTGTCTTAAAAGTCGAGTTGATGGCAACTCCTTTGATAAATTGAACGAGCGTCAGCGGAATATGCAAAGTTTTCAAGGTGATGCAATTTAGAAGGTATTCAGGATCTTCAGGGGCCAACTGCGCTAAAGTAGTTCTGGTGCTCTGTAATGATTTACGCCGTCGGCTGATCTCCTGTAGGTCTGTGAATTGGACCTGGTAAGGATGAATCGGACGCAGTTGAGCATTCAACCACTCCAGCCCGGATTTGAAGCAGGTTTCAAAAAAATTGCGGTAACGGCGCGGCCCAATATCATTCTGAAGGTAATTCACTATCTTTTGATAAAATTGACCTCGATAATTTTCCCACTGTTGAAAATGACTGCGAAGTAAAAAGTAGCCGTTGGGCGTCTTGATACTGTTTTGATTATTGAAAAAGGCTTTAATTTCATAGCGAAAGCGCTGAAGCCGACGATGATATACAGGGGGGAAAAGGTTAAAGATTGGCGATTCTGGACGAGCATCATCGCGAATCATTTGAGCTGGAATCGCGAAGTCAGCGAGTCGGAGCGAATATGATTTGTCCAATCCTTGAAAAGTCAAATCAATCAAAGCGCCAAAATCGGCTAATTTAATGAAGTTGTCAATTTCCTGGTTGAATTCGGGCAGGGTGGTAATCGGCGGCAGATAAATGTCTTCGAATAAATCGGGGAAAAGAGGCATCTGTTGGGGATCGTAATTCTTATACATTACGGATTCCTGTTAAATTATCATTCTCTCCGGGATTGTAGTGTTTTTAGGAATAACGACAATCCCATCCCGGATCGAGAAGAGCTCACTCTCATATTCTTTTAGTTGATTTCGATTTACAATCTGGACATTGTTACCGATGCGGGCATTCTTGTCAATTATAGCATTTTTAATTACACAATTTTGGCCAATTCCTAATTGAGGTGAACCTTCTGGCTGAACCTGTTCGAAGTAATCAGCTCCCATAATGACGCATTTCTCAATGGTGGTACCTTTTTGGATAATCGTTCTAATACCGACAACAGATTCGCTAATCTTGCTCTCACCGATATGACAGCCGTCTGCCAGCAGAGTTTGGGTCAGTGAACAATTCTCTAATCGGGAAGCCGGTAAGGAGCGGGCATGAGTATAAATAGGAGCGTGTTCATCGTATAAAGAAAAAGGCGGTTGGAATCTAGCAAGTTCAAGATTGGCGGTAAAAAACGATTCAATGGTACCAATATCCCGCCAATAGTCATCAAATTGATAGGCACAGACATTAAGCGTAGAAATTGAAGCGGGTATGATATTTTTGCCGAAATCGTCGCTCGGATTTTGTTCGAGAATTTTATGAAGGGTTTCCGTGGCAAAAATATAGATGCCCATCGAAGCTAGAAAGGGCGTCTCGTCTGGTAAGCCGGGAGATTTTAGCTTATCAAGAAGCTCCGAATTGGGTTTTTCCACAAATTGAACTATACGACATTTTTCATCGGTCTGCAAAATGCCGAAATGTCCGGCATCTGGTCGTGAAACCGGCTTGACCGCCACCGTAATTTCCGCCTTATTCTTGATATGATGTTCCAGAAACAAACGGTAATCCATACGGTAGAGGTGGTCACCAGAAAGAATCATAGTATAGGCGGCTTTGATTTCATTGATGAACGGAAGGTTTTTCCGAACAGCATCAGCAGTTCCCTGATACCAGTCAGTGTTTTCCATAGTCTGTTGCGCCGCCAAAATATCAACAAAACCATTACTAAAGGGACCTAAGCTATAAGTGCTGTAAATATGACGATGAAGCGAATGAGTATTGAATTGGGTAAGAATGTAGATTTTATTGATTCCGCTATTGAGGCAATTGCTAATCGGTACATCAATAATGCGGAATTTGCCACCGAAAGGAACGGCCGGCTTGGCTCGATATTTGGTTAAAGGATAAAGCCGTGTGCCTTTGCCCCCGCCGAGAATAATTGCCAAAACGTCAATGATTTTCATAAAAAAATCCCGAATTGGATTAAAGTTAATAAAAATCCTAATAGAAAACCCGTAATTACTTGAGCGATAGTGTGAGCCTTCAACTTCACTCGCGAATAGACGATCAATGAAGCGATCAAAATACCCCAGTAAAAAGTCGGTGAAATTACAAAGCCTAAAGCCGCTATAGGACCACCCAATGCCATACCATGCACACTTATTTTCCAGTATTTGGTGATAATAGTGGCAATAATTGAATTAAATCCATAGCACCACATTAGTAAAGAAATAGAGCGCGGTGCCCCAGACACTTTTAACAAAATCCATACAATAAAATAACCTGCGATACAGACTAAAAAGGGACTAATCCGTTTATCTCTTTCAGGAACGTCCAGGCTGGTCGTCTCCCCTCTTTTTTTTAGGTATAAGACAGAAATGAGTGGGATAAAAATGATAGCGATAAGCACTAACCCTAAATATAGCAATTTTTGAGTTCGATTGATTTCGGAAGTATGCGCAATAATCAAAGCATAGGTCAGCGGCGCTATGACGAGTGGATGCAGAATTACCGAGATTAAACGGGCTACTCGAAGTGCATTTTGTTGATTTTTAGTCAATCGCATAATGACTATAGTCTGGGATAGTTGTGAATCAATAATCTATTATATTTCATTCCGTAAAATTATACGTTCTTTTTATATCAATTTCAACAAATAAATCACGAGAAAAAACATAAAGTTTGTAAAAGCGCTCAATTAATTGACTATTTGATTATTACTATTGAAAGCGTGGTGTCCTAACCACCCTGCCCGACTAATGGTCGCATGACCAATAGGCGGGTAGACGATAGCGCAGTTAAAAAGAATTAAAGGCTAAAGAAAAGACTTGGAACGATTGGTAGCGCTACGGAGAATTCCTGCCCGCGTGGCTGGCACTGGCGGGTCAGGCGGGGAACTCCGGTTACCACATTGAAAGCGTGGTGTCCTAACCACCCTGCCCGACTAATGGTCGCATGACCAATAGGCGGGTAGACGATAGCGCCTTTAAAAAGAAATAAAGGCTAAAGAAAAGACTTGGAACGATTGGTAGCGCTACGGAGAATTCCTGCCCGCGTGGCTGGCACTGGCGGGTCAGGCGGGGAACTCCGGTTACCACATTGAAAGCGTGGTGTCCTAACCACCCTGCCCGACTAATGGTCGCATGACCAATAGGCGGGTAGACGATAGCGCCTTTAAAAAGAAATAAAGGCTAAAGAAAAGACTTGGAACGATTGGTAGCGCTACGGAGAATTGAACTCCGGTTACCACATTGAAAGCGTGGTGTCCTAACCACTAGACGATAGCGCCATTAAAAAGAGCGGGTGAGTGACGGGACTTGAACCCGCGGCCAACAGGGCCACAACCTGTCGCTCTACCATACTGAGCTACACTCACCATCTATATCACTCCCGCAGGAGGTTAGTAAGCCCAGATCAATTTCATGAATGGATCAATTATTTTAAAAAAGCTGTGAAATTTAAGTTATTTATAATCAGAATGTCAATACACCAAGCCCAGGATATCCCCTAATATTTCCAGAACTTATCTGCTAATATGCTGATAATCAGAATGATATTACTTTAACTATCTATTAAATTACCTTTTTTAAAAAATTACTAAAATTAGTTGTGCTTCCCTATCTTAAAACATGCAGGTCAGTTTTTGTGCGTTCATATTTTATCCTTTTCCTAAGACCGGATTCGGTATTTCGGAATTCACTATTATTACTTTAAGCGATGGAAATAAACATCTTTTTTTCGTGATTCAATAAAATTGGATGATGAGGCGAAAACTAATCTGATAATCAAAAAGCGCAGGTGTTTTTCTTAAAATTAGTGGAAGTCTTAATATCAGTGAGTATTTTTGAAATGAACAAGTTTTATTTTAAAAATGCTTGGAATTCTGATCAGTATTTGTAATTTACCCCGCCTTAAGGAACGTAAAGTGATATGGAATTATTAATCGTCGAATCGCCATCTAAAGCCAAGACTATCAAAAAATACCTCGGTAACAATTTTAAAGTCATGGCTTCGGTTGGTCACATCAAAGATTTACCGGAGAAAGAACTCGGTGTTGATCTTCAACACGATTTCAAACCGAAATACGTTACAATCAAAGGCAAATCTAAAATTATAAGTAATCTGAAAGAGTCCGCTCAATCTGCTCAACGTGTTTATTTAGCCCCTGATCCAGACCGCGAAGGTGAAGCGATTGCCTGGCATATAGCCAATGTTATTGACGTTCCATCCGATCGCGTTCAACGAGTTCTTTTCAATGAAATAACCGAAAGTGGCATTCGTTATGGACTTAGCCATCCGCGCCAGATAGATATGAGCCTGGTGAATGCTCAACAAGCCCGGCGGGTCCTCGATCGGCTGGTCGGCTATCAAGTCAGTCCTTTTCTATGGCGCACGCTTTATAGCGGGTTGAGCGCCGGACGCGTGCAATCTGTCGCGGTTCGTATCATTTGTGAACGCGAAGTCGAAATCGAGCAGTTCATTCCTCTTGAATACTGGGAAATAACGGCACTGCTCCAGACACCCCAAAACGAAAAATTTTCTGCCAAGCTCATTAAAATTGACAATAAAAAAACTGCTATTTCGAACGCATCCGACGCCAACAAACATTTAGCGATTCTGAAAAATGCTACCTATCAAGTCAGCAATATCGAAGAGAAAGAAGTCACCAAATCACCCTCACCACCTTTCACGACCAGCACCCTGCAACAGGAAGCCACGCGCCGTTTTCGCTACTCGCCGGAAAAAACTATGCGCATTGCTCAGAATCTTTACGAAGGTGTCGAAATTGGTGGTGAACCAGTCGGCTTGATAACCTACATGCGCACTGATTCAGTACGTATTTCTAAGGAAGCTATCACCGGTATCCGTGAATATATCGAAAAACATTACGGCGCAAAGTTTCTTCCACCTAACCCGCGCCATTTTAAAACTACTAAAAGAAACGTGCAAGACGCGCATGAAGGAATTCGCCCCACGCATTTTGAATACACGCCGGAAGTAGTTGCTCCCTACCTTTCGCCAGAACAGAAAAAGCTCTATACTCTAATTTGGAATCGCTTCGCCGCCTGTCAGATGTCTGCGGCCGTTTACAAACAAAAAATTATAGATGTGACAGCCGATAATTACCTTTTTCGCGCTACCGGCAGTGATTTGATTTTTGACGGCTACCTGCGTGCTTGGCGCGAGGAAAAAGCCGAGGACGAGAAAAAAATTGCTCTGCCGATCAATATACAAAAAGATGACCGGCTCACCTTATTAGAACTCCAACCGGAGCAAAAATTTACCGAACCGCCGCCCCGCTTTACCGAGGGTACGCTTATCAAGGAGTTAGATAATCTCGGTATCGGTCGCCCAAGCACTTATGCCACCATCGTTTCGACTATTATTACCCGTAAATACGTTGAACGTAAAGGTGGTTACCTAGTACCGACCGACCTCGGTAAAACCGTTAATAAATTGCTCGTAGATGGTATGCCTGATATTTTCAATGTCAAGTTCACCGCTCGAATGGAAGCCGAACTGGATGACATTGAAGGCAATCGTAAAGAATGGCAAAAGGTCATCAGCGAATTCTATCAGCCTTTTCATAAATCGCTCGAAGAGCTCCAAGCCCAGCGCCGCGAAATCAAAACCGGCCTCCAGGAAAAAACTAATGAAAAATGCGAGATCTGCGGCGCTCCGATGGTCATCAAATGGAGTCGCAATGGGCGTTTTTTAGCCTGCTCGGCTTTTCCCGAATGTAAAAACACCCGGCCGTTAAATACCGCGCCGGTTGCGCCGACCGAATCCAAAACCTGCCCCAACTGCGGCAGTCCGATGACAATTAAAGATGGGCGTTTCGGCAAATTTTGGGCTTGCACCAAATATCCTAAATGTAAAACGACCGAACCATTCACTTTGAATATCAAATGCCCGGAACCAGATTGCGACGGGCAAATCGTTCAAAAGCGCACCAAAAAAGGCAAAATTTTTTACGGATGTAATCGCTACCCGAACTGCAAGTTCGCTACCTGGAATGAACCGGTGGCTCGCCCCTGCCAGAACTGCGATAGCCAATTTTTGGAACGCAAGATTAAACGCGATGGCAGTGTTCTGCTGATTTGCCCAAAATGCAAAACTGAAACAGCAGACGAGTGAAAAATCACATGTTGCTTAATTAGAAATTTCCTTCTGAACTATTTGTAAATTAAATATTGAAATGTGAAAATTAGGGAAAAAATGGGAAAACAAGTTAGTAACGAACAAATGGATAAATTAGTCTCGCTATGTAAACGGCGCGGCATCATCTTTCAATCCAGTGATATTTATGGCGGGCTGAGCAGTACCTGGGATTATGGCCCGCTCGGTGTCGAACTTAAGCGTAATGTCAAAGATTTGTGGTGGCATGATATGGTCACCAGTCGGGAAAATGTCGTCGGTATGGACGCCGCTATATTGATGCACCCCAAAGTCTGGGAAGCCTCCGGGCACGTCGCCAATTTTCATGACCCACTGATTGATTGCAAGAAATGTCAGGCGCGTTTCCGGGAGGATAAAGCTCCAGCCTATTTTAAATGCTCCAATTGTAATTTTAACTTTTACGTCAATGATGGTTTAATTGAAGTAAAAAAGGAATTCGCGGCGCATTTTCCCGATTTATACGCTCGCGAAATAGCGCATTATCGCGATTCCGACTGTCCCCATTGCGGCGGCCAGAGAACCATCAAATTGGAAAAAATCGCCTGCCCGAACTGCGGCAGTTCGGAACTATCACCCGCCCGCCAATTCAATTTAATGTTCAAAACCCACTTTGGTCCATCGGAAGATTCTGCTTCTGAAGTCTATTTACGGCCGGAAACGGCGCAGGGCATTTTTGTCAATTTCGATAATGTCATTTCCACTACGCGTGTCAAACTACCGTTTGGTGTCGGTCAGATCGGAAAGGCTTTTCGCAATGAAATCACGACCGGCAATTTCATTTTTCGCTCCCGCGAATTTGAACAAATGGAAATGGAATTTTTTGTCAAACCGGAAGAGAGCGGGCGCTGGTACGAGTATTGGGTCAATGAACGCTTCAACTGGTATAAAAAACTCGGTGTCCGTGCGGAAAATTTGCGGCGGCGTCCGCACGAAAAAGAAGAACTGGCCCATTATGCCAAAGCCTGTACTGATGTTGAATATAAATTTCCCTTCGGCTGGTCGGAACTGGAAGGCATCGCCGATCGGCAAACTTTCGACCTTGAGCAACACATGAAAGCCAGCGGCAAGAAGCTGACTTATTTTGATAGCGAAACGAACACGCATATCGTACCAGCCGTTGTCGAAAGTTCTGCTGGCGTAGATCGCACCATTCTGACGGTTTTGTGTGATGCTTACTGGGAAGATGCTGAGCATGACCGCGTCGTCTTGCGACTCGATCCGAAAATAGCTCCGACCAAAGTCGCTATCCTACCGCTCGTCAATCGTGATGGAATGCCGGAAATCGCGGAAGCCATTTTTAACGATGTAAAAAAACAGTTTGCGGCTTTTTATGACCAAGCCGGTTCCATTGGACGACGCTATCGGCGCCAGGATGAAGCCGGGACGCCGTTTGGAATTACCGTGGATTCGCAGACCTTACAAGACGGCAGTGTAACATTGCGCGATCGCGATACACTCGAGCAGATCCGTCTCCCCAAAGAGAATATTGTCAAGGTACTGCAGGAAAAATTAGCGTTGTAAGGAACCGTCGAGGTTCTTCGATCAGATTAACAAGACATCTTTTTCCTTCATTAATTCGTGCTGAGCGGATAAAAAATCTAAAAATTTAGCGCCGTTTTCTACCCTGCTCAATTAATTTCCCTGCTCATTATTCTTAAGATTAATCTACTCGGTATAACTAAAACTTGAAAAAAAAGTCAATTCGGCGTAAACTTAGCGCTGATTTTTTACAGTTAATAGAATAACATGAAGAGGTAAAAAAATGACAACTCAAAAATCTAAAACCCCTAAATATGTCTACTTTTTCGGCGGTGGTAAAGCCGATGGAAATGAAAGTATGAAGGAATTGTTGGGAGGAAAAGGCGCTAACTTGGCTGAAATGGCTGGTCATCCCGATCTGCGCTTGCCGGTGCCGCCCGGTTTTACAATCACAACCGAAGTCTGCACCTATTATTATCAACATAATCGCAAGTATCCGGCGGAACTGAAGGAGCAAGTCGAAGCGGCTCTAGCCAAAGTGGAAAAAATCATGGGCCGTAAATTCGGTGACCCAGATAATCCCTTACTGGTATCAGTCCGCTCCGGCGCTCGCAAATCTATGCCCGGCATGATGGAAACCGTTTTGAACATTGGTTTAACCGAAAAAACCATACCCGGCTTAATCAAGCAAAGCGGCGGCAATGAACGCTTCGTTTACGATGCCTATCGCCGTTTGATTATGATGTATTCCGATGTAGTTATGGAAAAAGCCGCCGGGATCGAGCCGAAAGACGATGAGGGAATTCGTCGTCAGCTAGAAAAAATTATGGACGATTTCAAAAAGGCAAAAAACTATACTAGCGACACTGATCTTACCGCCGATGATCTGAAAGAGCTATGTCGGGTGTTTAAAGAACAGGTTAAGAAAGTGCTTGGCAAAGATTTTCCGGACGATCCGTATGAACAGTTATGGGGTGGTATCGGAGCCGTGTTTGCTTCCTGGAATGGCAAACGGGCGGTTGCCTATCGTCGTATTGAAGGCATTCCGGATGATTGGGGCACCGCTGTGACTGTCCAGGCAATGGTCTTTGGTAATATGGGGGACGACTGTGCCACAGGCGTAGCTTTTAGCCGTAACCCCGGAAATGGAGAAAACCAATTTTATGGAGAATATTTAATAAATGCTCAGGGCGAAGATGTTGTCGCCGGCATTCGCACCCCAGCACCAATAAATAAATATTCGGCTTCTGAACATAATAAAGACCTTGTGACTCTGGAAGAGTACATGCCGGCTATTTATAAAGAGCTCGTAGAATACCGGAATCGCCTCGAAAAACACTACCGCGATATGCAGGACATCGAATTTACCATTGAAAAGGGGCGCCTTTTTATGCTCCAATGCCGCATCGGTAAGCGTAATGGTCCCGCCGCCGTACGGATGGCATTAGATATGTTGAATGAAAAACTCATTACCAAAGAAGAAGCGGTCTTGCGAGTTTCTCCTTCTCAACTCGATGAATTACTGCACCCTATTATTGATCCGAAACACGAGAAAAAAATAGAACCGCTTGCCAAAGGTTTGCCGGCTGGTCCCGGGGCCGCCACTGGTCAAATTGTATTCTCTTCAGCCGATGCCGTCGAATGGGCCAAAGCAGGCAAAAAAGTAATTTTGGTACGCGAGGAAACCAACCCTGAAGATGTGGACGGTATGCGCGCCTCACAGGCAATTTTAACTGCTCGCGGTGGTATGACCAGCCATGCGGCGCTTGTTGCTCGCGGATGGGGCAAATGTTGTATCGTCGGTTGCAGTGCTATTCATATAGATTATCAGAAAAAAGTAATGAAAATCGGTGACCGCGTTTTTAAGGAAGGCGATTTTATTACTCTGAATGGGACTAAGGGTTATGTATATGCCGGGACTCTACCGATGATTGACGCTACCGAAAATCCTGATCTGGTAAAATTTCTTAAAATCTGTGATTCTGTCCGCCGTCTGGCTATCCGTACAAACGCCGACACTCCAGCCGATGCTAAACGCGCTCGTCAATTCGGCGCAGAAGGAATCGGGCTATTTCGTACGGAACATATGTTCTACGGCGAAGGTAGCGACGCGCCACTATTTGCCCTGCGAAAAATGATTGTATCTAATACATTAGATGAGCGCCAAAAGGCTCTTGCTGAACTCTTTCCCTATGTTAAAAAGGATATAAAGGCAACTCTGGAGGCGATGGACGGCTACCCGGTGGTTATCCGTTTGCTCGATCCGCCGCTTCATGAATTTGTCCCCCGAGAAAAAGAAAAGCAGGAAAAACTTGCCAGAGATTTGAATATTTCCTTAGATGAACTGGAAAAGCGTGCCGCTGATCTGCATGAATCTAATCCGATGATGGGACATCGCGGTGTTCGACTGGGAGTGACCTATCCGGAAATTTCCCGAATGCAGATTCGAGCAATCCTGGAAGCGTCTGCCGAATTACTGAAAGAAGGCAAAAAACCTTATCCGGAAATAATGATTCCGGTGGTCAGTTTAACTAAAGAACTCGAACATCAAAAGGCAATTGCTGATGAAGTTTATCAGGAAGTACTCAAGAAGCACGGCCTGAAAGAAATCAAATATTTATTCGGTACAATGATCGAAATTCCACGCGCCTGCTTAGTTGCCAATGAGATCGCCGGAGTCACCGACTTCTTCTCATTCGGGACTAACGATCTTACTCAGATGGGATTTGGATTTTCGCGTGATGATATTGGCAGTTTTGTGCCGGATTATATCGAGAAGAAAATCCTACCGGAGGATCCTTTTCAGACCATAGATCAGGTCGGCATTGGCGAATTAATCCAAATTGGTATCGAACGTGGTCGCAAGACCAAGCCGAACCTGGAAATCGGTATTTGTGGTGAACATGGTGGCGAACCGAGATCCGTCAAATTTTGTCATCGAGTTGGAATGGATTATGTTTCCTGCTCACCGTTCAGAGTGCCGATTGCTCGACTGGCAGCCGCCCAAGCCGTTGCCGAAGAAAAAACGAAGTAAAACGTTTTTTCAATATAGATAAACAGAGAGCCGCAGATTTTGGTCTGCGGTTCTTTTTTTAAGTAGAGCCGTTCTTCTTATTTTTGGCGTTTTCTCATTGCTGAATGCGACGGAATCGTAATTAAGAGGGAAATAATTTTTATTATTTTGACCAACATATCTTTTACAGCTGACCATCCGAAGTTATTTTAGACCAGGAAAGTCAGCCAATTGGTCGTGAGCTCAATCCTGAAATTCGATGAAAACTATTGGAGACTTCCGAAATAATAAAGATATTTGATAATCAAACAGAGAGGTAATAATGAAATTTAACATAAAGAGCAAAATACCAACGATTATCTGCGAATGGACAATTGTCTTCCTATTCGGGGCTGGTAACTTTTTATCTGCCCAGGTGGATACTTTGGCAATACCGAGTGTGGCTATGTCTAAGAGCCCCAAAGCCGTGGTCGTTTTGCCAGATGTATACCACAAATCGAATGATCGTTTTCCAGTTGTATATCTGTTACATGGCTGGAGTGGCTCATATCGCGATTGGCCGACTAAAATGGATTTGAAGCCGTTAGCCGACAAGTACGGTTTCATCATTGTCTGCCCGGATGGCGGCTATGCCGGTTGGTATGTGAATAGCCCGATTGTGAAAGACTCACAGTATGAGACTTACATTGCTAAAGAGGTAGTTGATTTTATTGATGCAAATTTCCGATGCGTAGCTGATTCCACCGGGCGTTTTCTTTGTGGACTGAGTATGGGAGGACACGGTGCTTTCACCTTACTGGCTAAATTTCCGGAACGTTTTGCCGGGGCAGGCTGTATGAGCGGCGCAATGACGATGTCCAGCGGCGAGCGCCGGGCAGGGCTGGCCGATGTCCTCGGTGATTGGGAAACGAACCAGCAAAGGTGGGAAGCGAATTCGGCTTTATTTTTAGCCGAGCGCTTGGTCGGACACGATAAGGCAATTTTAATTGATTGCGGAGTTGATGATTTTTTGCATCAAACTAATTTTCTTCTACATAAAAAATTACTAGACCTGAAGATTCCACATGTATATATCGAACGCCCCGGCGCTCATACTTGGGATTACTGGACAAATGCTCTCGAATATCATCTGCTATTCTTCAGAAATAATTTTGGCGCTTCTGAGTTTAGTGTGGAATCATATCTAATCCGCCAAGATGAAAGAGGATTGCGATTCGGTAATTTTTAAAATCCCGGAAACCTCTGGCGATAGATTTGATTTGTTGGATTTTAGAGTTAAAACCTTCGACGAGTCCGTTGCTAACATGATGTTTTATCCAGGCCAATAATCCTTCTAAATGTCTATTCAGCATTTTAGCAATTTCTATGACGGGTTTCAGGCGAGAGTGAGTAGCCGAGAAATACCAGTGTTTGAAAAAGACTTCAGCTTCGTTAATCGTCTCTAATGACCAGAATTCCCGGAAAAGTTCTTTACGATTCCAGGCTCGACCGACGGCTAACTGGTTTTCCGCTAAAACAGCATAGCGATCCCGGTCTTTTTCAGTCCAGTTATTGGGATTCTTCAACCATAAATATTTCGTATTTGATAAACTGGTATTTTTTTGGCGACATAACTCCCGGTGTTCTTTCTTCCGGACTTTATCCACCGCGTCATTTAGATGTTTGGTCACATGAAAACGATCAAAGACAATGTCGGCTTGGGGGGCATGACGACGAGCGCCTGAAATATAGGCTTTCCAAAAATCCATACATACCGATTGAACATTTTCTCGTTGCTTATCAGATAATCCTAGCCATAAAGTCTCCACCGCATTCTCATCTCTGTTTTCAGCAACATCAATGACACGTTTACCTTGATTGTCCGTCATGACCGTCACATAACTATGGCCAGCCAGAAAATTCTTTTCATCCATCCCAATTGAAGAAATAACCTCATCCTGCCGACGTGAAAGACCTCGATCAACTGCCCGCAACATGATCCGATTTATCTCATCCCAACTAATTCTTAATATCTTAGCCGTTTGACTCCGGTTAGCGCTCATCTGTAGCATCTGGATCGCTAACCGCTCAAACAGATGGGTAAACCGAACTTTTTCATCAGCCCATTCGATTTGAATCGTCTTAACACCATGACATGGACATGTAATCCGGGGAATGTGGCAATGAATATAGGTTTTCATTTGACAAGTATCCAGATGCCGCCAAACACGCTCCCTGCGACGATCATGAATCTTACAGTAAGTCTCCTGATTACTCTCTCTGCAAACCGGACAAGGGGCTTCCGTGACATAAGGCCATTCTACATATATATCAATACGCTCCTGTTTCATATCCAGTTTGATATCGACAATTTCCCATGGAGGCTTTAATCCAAGTATTTCTGAATAGAGTGCTTTATCTTCCATATAATAAATTACTCACCCTTTTTTAACTTTTCCACACATTTCCCAGAAGAACCATAATTTTTATAAGGATGCGAAGTGAGCAATAAAATTCCATTCAAAGCCCGAGCAATCAGTTCCCAAACCGCCTACTTTCTGGCAGAACTGGCTTCCGTAGCTTCGCTGAGCGGCCAAGAAGAAAAGGTCATCGCCCGCCGCATGAAATTAACCGCCCCATAAGTAAAATAAATGCATGCCCTGCCAGCCGACCGCGGCAAGAAGGTCACCGACGAGGTTATTGATGGACCGGCGGCGATAATTTATGACGAAGCCGAAAACCGCCTGCACGCCGCTAAAGCTGTGATGGCGTTGACAATGGGTGGCAGACCGTAAAGTTTAAACTCGTCACAGAGAGTGCAGAGCTCATCGAGTTTTAATAAAAATTGAAACCAATTTGTGAAAATAACAAAAGCAACGCTCTGGAGAAGGGAGGATTTGTTTAAATAACCGTCGCGTTCTCTGAGTGTTCCGTGTTAAAATATTTCTTAACTTTGATATGAATGAAATGACACTTCAACCCGCAATGATCGAAAATATCCTAGAAAGCATCTCTGATGGCGTTTTCACGGTGGATGAAAACTGGCGCATTACCTCATTCAATCGCGCGGCGGAAGAAATTACGGGTGTGAAGCGTAAGGAGGCAATCGGTCAACGCTGTTCGGAGGTGTTTCGATCAAGCTTGTGCGGCGCCGATTGCGCTCTGCAAAGAACCCTTAAGACTGGAAAACCGATCATTGGCAAATCTGCCTATATAATCAGAGCCGACGGCTCGCGGATTCCGATCAGTATTTCCACCGCCGTACTCAAAGATAAAAGCGGAAAAATTATCGGCGGCGCCGAAACCTTTCGGGATCTTAGTGAAATCGAAACCTTGAGACAGGAACTGCGCGGTAAAATGGGCTTTGGCGATCTGATCAGCCGTAGCCCGCTGATGCAAAAAATATTTGAAGTATTGCCCGCCATCGCCGCCAGCCCTAGCACCGTGTTAATAACCGGTGAGACCGGTACTGGCAAGGAATTGGTTGCCCGCACTATTCACCAATTAAGTCCACGCTCCCGAGGGCCTTTTATAGCTGTCAATTGTGCCGCTCTGCCGAACGAGTTGTTGGAGTCGGAATTATTTGGTTATAAAAAAGGTGCATTTACCGGCGCTGTTCAAGATAAACCCGGACGCTTTGCCTTAGCCAAAGGCGGCACGTTGTTCTTCGATGAAATCGGGGAAGTCAGTCCGGCGCTACAGGTCAAACTTCTGCGCGTTCTGCAGGATCGAATTTATGAACCGCTCGGCGCTACCCGCTCTGAAACTGCTAATGTCAGGATCATAGTAGCTACCAATCAGGATTTAACCGAAATGGTCAAGACAGGCGCCTTCCGCGAAGACCTCTACTATCGCGTAAATGTTGTGCGGATTGACCTGCCGCCCCTGCGTCGCCGAAAAGAGGATATCCCCGTGATTATAGAACAACTGGTTGAGCGTTTCAATCTGCTTTGGCGTAAATCCGTAAGTGGAGTTAGTATAGAAGCATTGTCGTTATTGATGGCGCATGACTGGCCGGGAAACATTCGTGAACTGGAAAACGTCATCGAACGCGCTTTTGTGCTCTGCAATGATGGCGAAATTACACTGAAGCATCTGCCGGAAGAACTGACCGCCCGCCGCGTCACTGATTTGCCACCTGAAAGTATCCGCTCCGCAGTCCAGACCCTTGAGGCTCAAACCATCCAATCTGCGTTAGATCGTCATAATTTTAATCGCACCGCCGCTGCTAAGGATCTCGGTATTCATAAAACCACCCTGTTCCGCCGCATGAAGAAGCTCGGTCTTTCTTTACCAAGAAAAGACGGTCGATCGCACCCTAAAAAGTAGCGTATACGCTACTGTACTATTACGATTGAGTTGCAATATGGCTACTGTGCGAGTACAGTTAGCCCAGCACAAGAAATTCTTTACATATTGTATTTATTGTTGTTGTAGTAGAATAATTACAGTATCCGGATTGTGGCACGAAAAATGCACCTCGCATTAGTGAAATGTTTAGTTGGAAAAGAAAATAATGAAAGTCGCCTTTGCTATCTGGAATAATCGCATCGCACCCGTTTTTGACGTGGCAAGATTACTGCATATCGTAGAAGCCGAAAACAGTGTGATAAATAGATCGGTTGAAGAAATTTTACCGATTGATCTATTGCCAATTAAAAAAGCAGAACGCTTGAGAGAGCTGGGCGTTAAGACACTGATTTGCGGTGCCATTTCCAGGCCGTTATATGATACGATTGTAGCTAACGGTATTGATGTGATTCCATTTATAGCTGGCGAGCTGGATGAAGTTGTTCAAGCCTGGATCAGCGGACGCCCTGATTGGCATCATTTTGCCATGCCGGGTTGTTGTGGTAGAAGAGGTCGGTGGCAAGGTGGTTTTCATACTAAACAACAGGAGGTGTGTTTTATGAATGGAAATAAACGTGGTATGAGAGGAGGTCGGGGACAAGGTCGCCAGGGACAGCGCTTTGGTCGGATGGGCGGAGGTTCAGCCGCTGGTCCAAGTGGTAATTGTGTTTGTCCGGAATGTGGGCACAAAGAGCCGCATCAACGTGGAATGCCCTGTTTTGAACAAAAGTGTCCACAGTGTGGTGCGGCTATGGCGAGAGAATAAATGACAACAATAAAAATAAGGAGAAAAAAACTATGCCAAGAGGTGATGGAACTGGTCCCGCCAGAATAGGACCAATGACTGGACGCGCGGCTGGATTCTGTGCAGGATACAATGTGCCGGGTTACGCTAATCCGTATGTCAGCCGCGGTTTCGGTGGCGGTATGGGACGCGGCCGAGGTCGGGGATTCCGACATTGGTTTTATGCGACCGGATTGCCGAGGTGGGCAAGATTGGGGAATATTAATCCTGCCTACGCATATCCAGCCCCGTATCAAAAACTTGATCCGGAAGTGGAAAGGCAATCTCTCCAGACTCAGGCTGAGTATTTAGAAGCAGAGTTAAATGAAGTAAAAAAACGTCTCGATGCGCTTAAAACGGATAAATGACAAGAGGCGTTAAAGAGAATATTTCCGAAGTCACAGCAGTTTGGTAACCAATGTGGCTTCGGAAACTCTAATGAAAATAAAAATGAAAGGAGAAAATTATGGGTACAAAAGCAATTGAAATTCTCAATTTGGATGCCAATCATCTTATCGACCTGCTGAATCGGGCATATGCCGATGAATGGTTGGCTTATTATCAGTACTGGGTCGGCGCCAAAGTTGTCAAAGGACCGATGAAGGGTGCCGTTATCGCTGAGCTGGAAGAGCACGCGGCTGATGAATTGCGCCATGCCGACATGCTCGTGAAACGTATAATCCAGCTGGGTGGGACTCCATTGATCAAACCCGAGGATTGGTACAAACACACCAATTGTGGTTACGATGCACCGGATGATCCGCATGTTAAAGAAATCCTTGAACAGAATATCAAGGGCGAACAGTGCGCTATAACGGTTTATAAAAAATTAGTCGACCTTACCGCTGGTAAAGATCCGGTCACCTATAATATGGTTCTGGAGATTCTGGAAGATGAGATCGAACATGAAGACGATCTCCAAGCCGAACTCGAAGATTTTGAAATGTTAGTAGAAAAGCATTCTAAATAAGCCAGTTAGAAACATACCGTTTATTTAGCAAATATGTTAATCCGGTATGTTTTTTAGGTTATTCAGACCGACTTATTTAAAAAGTTGGATATAAACAAACCATAAAAGGAAAAAAACATGGAACCTATTAATGAGACTCAGAGCGTATCAATGCCCCGTATCGGCGATCCGGCTCCGGCTTTCAAAGCTATAACCACTCAAGGTGAAATTAATTTCCCGCAGGATTATAGGGGAAGCTGGGTAATATTATTTAGCCATCCGGCTGATTTCACGCCGGTCTGCACTTCGGAATTTATGACCTTTGCCACTATGGAGAAACAATTCGCCGAAGTGAACTGCAAACTCGTTGGACTTTCGGTTGACGGTCTATACAGCCACATCGCCTGGCTCCGCACCATTAAGGAAAAAATTGACTACAAAGGTATGAAAAATGTCGAGGTCAAATTTCCATTGATCGAAGACATAACGATGGAAGTTGCCAAGAAATACGGCATGATTCAACCGGGTGAAAGCAATACTAAAGCCGTGCGCGCCGTCTTCGTAATCGATCCCAAAGGCATTATTCGCACAATCATTTATTACCCGTTAAGTCTGGGACGTAATTTCGACGAATTGCTGCGGGTAGTAATTGCTCTGCAGACAGCTGATGCTTTCAATGTTTCGACTCCGGCTGATTGGCGTCCTGGTGATGATGTCATCGTTCCGACCGCTGGCTCCTGCGGCGTTGCCAAAGAACGCATGGAAAGCAAAGAGGGCATTAAGTGTCTCGATTGGTTCTTCTGCCTGAAGGAGATCACCAAGGAAGACGTCTGGAAAGCCATTACCAAGTAATTGGCGATTTCAGAAATTTAAAACTGCGAGGTTGCGTGAGTTATCAGGCTCACGCAACCTTGAATTAAGGGGTGTGTATTATGAAAATTGCATTTACGACTTCAGGCAATGACCTAAATGCACCACTCGATAATCGTTTCGGGCGATCAGAGAAGTTCCTGATTTATGACCTTGAAAATGATACATTCGAGATAATCAATAACCGGCAAAACCTGAATGCCGTTCAGGGTGCTGGGATTCAATCAGCGGAAACCATAGTCCGAAGTGGCGCCAAAGCGCTGGTCACCGCCCATTGTGGGCCAAAGGCTTTTCGGGTTTTGCAATCCGCCGGTGTCAAGATTTATACCACAAGTGCGGCAACGGTCGCGTCCGCCCTGGCGGATTACCGGGCAGGCAAGCTTAGCGAATCTAAGAGTGAAGATGTCGGCGGACATTGGATATGAGAATTGCCTCAGTTTCATTCCGACCGATCGGGATAATTCACAGCCAGCATCAAAACGCGGAACAGATACCAATTCAGCCGGTTTACGCCAAAGATTGCCCGGCAAAAGTTGAAGTCTATCAGAAATTTGCCGAAGGACTGCGTGATCTGGATGGCTTCTCGCATATTTACCTGATATATCATTTTCATCGGGCTAAATCGGCTAAACTGCGGGTGAAGCCTTTTCTGCAAGACGTCGAGCGCGGTGTATTTGCGACACGGTCTCCCAACCGACCTAACGCGATCGGATTGAGCATTGTCGAGCTGATCAGACGCGAGGACAATATTTTGCATATCAAAGGAGCAGATATTTTGGACGGTACTCCTTTGCTCGACATTAAACCGTATATAAAGCGCTTTGACCGGATCGATAATAGTCGTGACGGCTGGCAGGAAGAGATCGATGAACAAACCGCTCAGATTAGGGGGCGCCGGAAATAATGCAAATGGATCTCGACTGTATTCCTTGTTTTGTACAGCAGGCTATCCGGGCCGCGCGGCATTTATCTGATGATCCAGATGTTCAAGAACGAATTGTAAGAGAAGCTCTCTGCTGTATCGGTGCCGTCGATTTTCGCGAGCCGCCACCGCGCGCCAGTCAAATATTTTACCGTCGCCTGAGTGAAATTACCGGCATTCCGGATTTATACCAGGCTGATAAGGATAGACAGAACCGGCTTGCACTCAAATTACTGCCAGCGTTAAAGGAACAGATCGGCATTTCGCCCGATCCGCTTTTGCTGGCGGCGCGCCTGGCAATTGCCGGAAATATTATAGATCTCGGCGCCAATGGGAATCTGACGGTCGCGGACATTCACACCGCGGTCAATCAGGCTCTGAATGAACAGCTCGTCGGCGATTGGGAAAAATTTAAATCGGCGGTTAGCGAAGCCCGCGATATTCTATACTTGGCCGACAATGCCGGTGAAATAGTTTTTGATCGTCTGCTGATCGAGCAGATTTTACCTAAACCGATGACACTGGTAGTGCGTGGTGCTCCAACTATCAACGATGCTTTGCAAACTGACGCAAAAGCCGCCGGTCTAGATAAACTTGTCGATATTATTGATAACGGCTCAGATGCGCCTGGAACTCTGCTTGGTGATTGCAGTCGTGAATTTCTAAGGTGCTTTGCGACTGCCGATCTGATTATTGCCAAGGGTCAAGGCAATTATGAGACTCTTTGCAACGAACCGCGCAATATTTTTTTCCTGTTCAAAATAAAATGTCCGGTAATCGCCAGGCATATTGGTCATCCGGTCGGAACCCAGGTTTTGCTAAAATCCAATGAAATTCAGCCAGAAAACAGGGGCATTCATTGATCATCGCGGTTGCGTCCGGTAAGGGTGGAACCGGCAAGACGACCATTGCCGTCAACCTGGCCTATGCCCTGGACCGTGAAGTACAGCTTCTGGATTGTGACGTCGAGGAACCGAATGCCCAATTGTTTCTGAATGGTGCTCTGCTCTCTACTGAAGAAGTGACAATTCCGATTCCTCAGATCGATGCAAGTCTTTGTAATGGTTGCGGCGAATGTAGTCGTTTTTGCGAATATAATGCCATTGTATCCTATGGTACAATGCCGCTTGTATTTGCAGATATGTGTCATGGATGCGGCGGGTGTATGAAAGTCTGTCCGCCCCAAGCGATCCGTGAAGTCGACTATCGTATTGGCGTCATTGAGACATTTAGTGCCGGGAAAATTACTCTGATCCAGGGTAATCTGGATATTGGCGCGGCAATGGCTCCGCCGTTAATTCGGGCTGTGAAACGAAAAACGGACAATCGTATTCCGATATTATTGGATGCGCCGCCGGGAACTTCCTGCCCGGTAATTACGACGCTCCGGGGAGCCGATTTTGTCACGCTTGTGACCGAGCCGACACCTTTTGGATTAAATGATCTGATTCTGGCGGTTGAAACCGTCCGCGAAATGGATCTACCCTTCGGGGTCATTATTAACCGTTCCGGAAGTGGCGATGCGCGGGTAAATTTTTACTGCGCCGATGAAAATATCCCGATTCTGGCGGAGATTCCGGATGATCGAAAGATTGCCGAAGCCTATTCGCGCGGCGAACTGATAGGAAAGGTTTTTCCCGAATATCGCCTAATATTTGAAAAAATTATAAATGACATTACAACCCGAAGTGATTAAAATATATGAGCGCTTTTTCAGAAAATAGAAATAAACAGAGCAAATTGCTTGAAAAACAGAAATCTTTCCAGTCCCGCACCGCCCAATACCTGCGTTTGGGCTATGATCGCTTTGCGGCTTCCGATTTCGTGATCGCCACCCGTGGCGATCTTTCCAGTCCGGCGCTGGATATCGGTACCGGCAAGGGGTTGACGGCTATGGCGCTGGCGAAAAAAGGATTGGATGTAATTTCAGTTGATATTGAGACCGATGAACAAGCCTTTGCGCTGTTTTTAGCCAGAGAAGCCGGCCTTGAGCATCGAATCAAATTTATCGGCCAAAATGCCGCCGAATTGCCTTATCCCGATAATTATTTTAGATGTGTTGTTCTTTCAAATATTCTGCATCATCTGGAGAATGCCGCGCCGGTATTGGAAGAAGCCGCCCGAGTTCTGGCGCCGCGAGGGATTATGATCATAGCGGATTTTTCTGCAGAAGGTTTTGAAATCGTTGCGCGCTTACATCGCGAAGATGGTCATCTGCATTCGGTTAGCGGAGAGACACTGAAAACGGCGGAAAGATTCTTAAATACAAAAGGATTTAAAACAACTAACTGCCTAAGCGGTCACATGCAAGAAATTATCGTTTTGACTCAAAATGATGGTATAGAATAATTGAACCTTATCGATTTACAATATGCCTACGGTCCCGTCCCATCGCGACGGCTGGGGAAAAGCCTCGGAATCAACAATATCCCCGCCAAAATATGCACTTATGCCTGCGCTTACTGTCAGGTCGGAAAAACCGACAAAATGCCGGTTGAACGTCAGGCTTTTTACAAACCGGAAGACATTTTCAGGAACGTGAAATATCTTTTGGACAATGCCCGGCACAAAGGCGAACAGGTTGATTTCCTGACTTTTGTTCCGGATGGCGAACCTACGCTGGACATTAACCTTGGTCGGGAGATCAGTATGTTGAAAACCTTGGGAGTTCCGGTCGGTGTGATTACCAACAGTTCGCTGATCTGGCGTACAGACGTAAGAGAAGAAATGAATAAAGCTGACTGGGTTTCGCTGAAAATTGATACGGTTGATGAAGCGATCTGGCACAGGATTAATCGTCCGAACCGGTCGCTTGATCTTCAGAAAATTCTCGATGGCATACTGCAATTCGCCAGGCATTATCAAGGTCAACTTGTTACCGAAACGATGCTGATCCGCGATCATAACAGCAGTCAGGCGCATATCGACCGGCTGGTGGAATTTATCGCCCAGTTGCCGGATATCACCGCCTATCTTTCCATTCCTATTCGCCCACCTTCCCAAAAATGGGTCCAAGCTCCGACCGAAGAAATACTGATTCAGGCTTATTATATTTTCAGCTCTAAAATCCGGAATGTGAAATTAATAATTGAATATGAAGGAAACGATTTTGCTTTTAGCGGCAATGTGGAAGCGGATTTGTTGAATATTACCGCTGTCCATCCGATGCGCGAAGAGGCTATTGCCAAATTATTGGAAAAAGCTAAATCTGACTGGTCGGTCGTTGATAGTTTAATTGAAAAAGAGCTTTTGGTAAAAAAAGAATATCGGGGGAAAACATTTTATACCCGACGCATAAAATCTTTAAACGATGAGATCCGCAAGTGAACAAGGTTGCCGGAGACGGAAAATGCAATTCTTAGTGCTTTATGATAATTCATCGTTGAGCCCGGCAATCCGCTGTGGCTGGGGATTTGCCTGTCTGGTAGATAAACGTATTCTCTTCGATACCGGCGATAAGTACGAGCCGCTTTGTGAAAATTTGGCACAGTTAAAAATAAATCCTAAGACAATAGAAGCTGTCGTGATTTCACATGACCACCACGATCATACCGGCGGATTATGGGGATTATTAGAACGACAGCCGGGCTTAAAAGTATATGCCTGTCCCGGATTTGGCAATGATTTTAAGCAAAGGGTAAACGCTTTACGGGGTAAGCTGATCGAATCGATCGGTTTCAGGAAAATTGACGATCACATTGGTGTAACGGGTGAAATTCCCGCCCAATATAAGGGTTCACCGAAGCCGGAGCAAGCCTTGATTGCCCGAACGGCGCGCGGGATCGCAGTGGTAACCGGCTGTTCTCATCAGGGAATCATTACAATTCTTACGAAAGTGAAGACAATTTTTCCCGCTGAAAAAATTGCATTAATCCTGGGCGGATTTCATTTGCGAGATAGCGCATGCGAGGCGATTGAAGAAATTGCTTCTCAATTGGTCACAGTAGGAGTGCAGAAAGTTAGTCCGGCCCATTGTACCGGCGAGCCTGCACAGGCAATTTTTAAAAGAAGATTCGGTGCGAATTATGTTCCAGCCGGCGCCGGCAATCAAATAGAAATATAAATGAGAGCAAAAAAGTGTAAATGAAAGGCTGAAATGCAAAATGAAACTCGGAATGATTATTACTCAGACTGACGCCGAGACCGTTTTTAACGGATTGCGTCTGGCACTCTATAGCCTTGAACAGGGTGACGAAGTGCGCATTTTCCTTTCCGGTAAAGGCGTCGAAATCGATCAAATTGAAGATTCAAAATTCGATGTCAAAACGCTGGCTCAAAAGGTAATTGACAAGGGCGGTCAGTTCCTGGCTTGCGGAGCCTGTCTAAAACTACGCAACTCCGATGGTTCCGAAGTCTGTCCGCTTTCCACTCTAAAAGATCAATATCAGATCGTCCGCGATTCGGATAAAATTGTTACTATCTGAGGAATCCGGCATTGCAGGAATTAGTTATCATCAGTGGAAAAGGCGGTACAGGTAAAACCAGCATCGCGGCGGCACTGGCGGTTTTAGCCAAAAGTGCGGTAGTAGCCGATTGCGATGTGGACGCCGCCGACTTACACCTGGTTCTTTCGCCGCAGTTGAAAGAACGCCATGATTTTTTTGCCGGACATGAAGCCGTTATCCGTCAAGCCGATTGTATTGCCTGTGGCGACTGCCTGGCGCATTGTCGCTTTGAAGCAATCCTGACCCGCCAAGAAGCGTCAGCCGGAAATAAATTCTTCGTCGATCCGATCGCCTGCGAAGGTTGCGGCGTCTGTGTGCAATTTTGCCCGGTGAAGGCGATCGACTTTCCGGATCGTCTCTGCGGCGAATGGTTTGTTTCGGCAACGCGCGTTGGTCCGTTAGTGCACGCCAAGCTCAGTATCGCGGCTGAAAACTCCGGCAAATTGGTCTCAACGGTACGCCAATCTGCCCGCCGACTTGCCGAATCTGAAAAGCGCGCTTTAGTTATTGTTGACGGACCACCAGGAATCGGTTGTCCGGTCATCGCTTCGATTACTGGCGCGACCCAGGTGCTCGTGGTGGCAGAACCGACAGTTACCGGCGAACACGATCTGGAACGCGTGCTGGCTCTGACGCGCCACTTCAATATTCCAACTTCAGTATGTGTCAACAAGTGGGATCTTAATCCTGGAATGACTGAGCAAATTGAAAAAAAAGCCCGAAAGAGTTCCGCCAAAACTGTCGGTCGGATACGTTATGATTTGAGTGTGACGAAAGCGCAATTACAAGCCTTATCAGTCGTAGAAACTGATTCGCCCTGCGCAATGGATATAAAGAATGTCTGGAATAAATTAGGTCTTACAGGAGATTGAAATATGAGTGATATTAGTAAAGAAAAAACAAAAAATACCTGCGATTCCTGTGGTAATTCGACCTGTTCGGCGGCAAAGCCTCGGGAAGGTGAAAATCAGCAGGAATTCAAAGAGCGCCAGCAATTACTTTCCCGGCTTTGTCACATCCGGCACAAGATTATCGTGTTGTCCGGCAAAGGCGGCGTCGGTAAAAGCACGGTGGCAGTTAATCTGGCCGTGGCTCTGATGCTGGCAGGTAAGAGAGTCGGTTTGCTGGATGTGGATATTCACGGACCAAGCATTCCGACTATGCTGGGGCTGGAAGATGAAGTAATTCAGAAAGATGATGACGGGATGATACCGATTGAGCTGGGCGACCTAAAAGTTATGTCGATTGGCTTCATGCTTAGAAATCCGGATGATGCCATTATCTGGCGCGGACCTTTGAAAATGGGTATTATTAAGCAATTTTTAAAGGATGTCAGCTGGGGCGAGCTTGATTTTCTGATTATTGACTCGCCGCCCGGAACCGGCGACGAACCGCTTTCGGTTTGTCAACTAATCGGCGACCTGGATGGCGCAATTGTCGTCACTACTCCGCAAAAACTCGCCGCAGTGGATGTGCGCAAATCAATTACATTTTGTCGTCATTTGAATGTCAAAGTACTCGGTATTGTGGAAAATATGAGCAGTTTCGTTTGTCCGAAATGCGGCGAAGTCACGCCGATTTTCGGTACCGGTGGCGGAAAGAAGATTGCCGAAAGTATGCAGGTTCCCTTTCTGGGTTCTATTCCGATTGATCCGAAAATTGGCCAAACCGGCGACAGCGGTCAGGTCTTTATTCACCAATATAGTAAAAGCCCAACTGCGGAAATCATGCGGCAAATCATCAAGCCAATTCTGGATATGGATTCCGAAAATGTTAAGTCTTAATCACAGGAGAATAAAAAAATGAAAATAGCCATTCCTCTCGCCAACGGCAAACTAACCCTGCACTTCGGACATTGCGAACAATTTGCGTTGGTTGATGTTGAAGTTCAGAATAAGAAAATAATCAAACGCACCGATCTTATACCGCCGCCGCACGAGCCGGGTTTACTACCTAGCTGGCTGGCGGAGCACGGCGTAAATCTAATTATCGCTGGCGGTATGGGACAGCGCGCGCTGATGCTTTTCGCCGAAAATAATATTCAGGTGCTCGTGGGCGCCTGTTCTGAATCACCGGAAAAGTTAATCGGTGATTATTTCGATGGAAATCTGCAACTGACCAGCAATGTCTGTGATCATTGATGTTTTTAATCACTATCCACATATATCTTCATATCTATAATTAGATTAGATAAATTTGACTGGCCAGAAGAATTTTTGTACTTTGCTCAGCAAATTTGATAGTTTAATCGGATTATTCACAAGGAGAATTGACTTGAGGAGTTGGACTTTACCAGCACTAATTGCTTTAATCTTATGGGGATTTTGGGGCTTTTTACCGAAGGTAGCCACTCGGTACATTGATCCGTCGAGTGCACTCGTCTATCAAGCCATTGGTGGGACAATCGTTGGTTTGGGGGTTTTACTATCGGTTAGGAGCCAAATTCAATGGCAGGCAGTTGGCGCGTTCTGGGCAATTTTAACCGGTCTGTTTGGTATGCTGGGTTCGCTGTTTTTTCTCCAGGCTGTCAGTCGTGGCAAGGTTACTACCATTGTGACGATGACGGCTCTCTACCCATTGATTAGTATTGTTCTGGCGTTAATCTTTTTAAAAGAACCGTTTAGTTTCAAACAGGGTTTAGGTGTGTTCTGTGCTTTAATGGCTCTGATTTTATTTTCAATTTGAAGAAGGTGTAGTTATGAAGGAAAAAATCGAAATTGCTCGGAGCTGGTTGCCACGTTATACTGGTCTGCCACTCGAAAAATACGGCGATTATATTCTACTGACCAATTTCCGCAATTATGTGGACATTTTTTGTGCGATGTTCAAATGTGATTTGTACGGTGAAAATCGTCCAATGCAAGCCGCCACGAATTCAGCTGGTTTGACTATTATCAATTCCGGAATCGGTTCGCCGAATGCCGCCACTATTATGGATTTGCTGGTGGCGGTTCATCCCAAAGGAGTGCTGTTTTTAGGAAAGTGCGGCGGTTTGAAGAAATCAACTGAAATTGGACATTTTATTTTGCCAATCGCCGCTATTCGTGGAGAGGGTACCAGCAACGACTATTTTCCACCCCAAGTTCCGGCTTTGCCATCGTTCAAATTGCATAAATTTGTCTCAGAAATTATAGTCCAGCGCGGGCTTGAGTACCGCACCGGTGTAGTTTATACAACCAACCGTCGAGTTTGGGAACATGATCAGGCGTTCCACCAACGCTTACGCGAAATGACTTGTATTGCTATTGATATGGAAACCGCCACCCTTTTTATCGTCGGACATTATAATGAGATCGCGCGCGGCGCTTTACTCCTCGTTTCAGACCTACCAACGACTCCCGAAGGTATTAAAACTGAAGAGTCAGATAAGCAAGTTACGGCGCAATGGAGTCAGATTCACTTACAAATCGGTATAGACGCTATGACTAATATTGGAAGGATGGGCGAACCCATTAAGCATTTTCGCTACTGATAAAATAATTGTATATTTCAGCGCAAATGATGAGAAATATTCGCCTTGTAAATCTAACTTTTATTATCATTATCGCTTTTCCGCTGGTAATTTCTGCTATTGGCATTGATGTCCCAGCTACCGATCCGGTTTATGATTTTTTGAAACGCCTCGAAACGCGGGGTATCATCAAGGGATTTAACGATCTGACTTTACCGTTAACCCGTGATGAAATCGTTAATTTCCTGCAAATCGCCTCCCAAAAAGCTGATGAACTTTCAGCCATCGAAAAGAAAATTTTACACGAATTTCTAGCCGATTATCGCTATGAAACTGAACGCCAATTGACTGAACCGGATTCGATCTCAGCCCCATTTTATCAAAAAAACTATTTTCGGCAGGCAACTGCAAATCTGTTTTCGCGACAAGATGCGGTAGAGGAAAATCATCTATTGATGTATGAAAGTGGCGAGACCTTTTTCTGGTTTGATATTGGGGTGCGTGGTCGGATGGATTGGAAAGAAAATCACCAGAAGCAAATGTTTTCCGATCGCTATCTATTACGAGGCGCGCTGAGTAAATCGCTCACTTTTCACACCTACTTTGCCCGCTTTATGAAAAATGGTGATCCGGCGTTTACGGAACCCTATGAGGAGGAAATCGGCAACTTCAGTATGGTACAACCCGGCGGGACGGTCACCTTTGATATTTTGCAGACTTCTCTTGTTTTTCATCAAAAATACTTCAATATCGGCTTATACCGTCAGCCAGTTGCCTGGGGAGCAAGTGGGACTAACAACTTGATTTTATCAAAAAGTGCGCCGCTGTTTTCCTATATTGGATTCAATACCCAATTCAAAGGGATAAAGCTGTCTATGATTCATGGATCGTTATTGAATGACAGCACCCATTACCGCGATATTTCAGTTCAACAAAGAAATCGTTCCAAGTATATCGCCGCCCATCGTCTCGACATTCCTTTTTTCCGCGGAACGACTATTGTCGGGTTTAGCGAAATGGTGATTTATGGTGATCGAGGAATTGATATAGCCTATATGACACCTTTTGGATTTTATTGGCCGATCGGACACGCTCTTGAAGACCGCGACAATACTCTAATGGCGGTGGATTTTAAAACAACCTTTATCAAGAATATTACGTTCTATGGCTCGGTTCTAATTGATGAAATGCGTTTTAGCGAACTTGGTAAACAATGGTGGGCTAATAAGCACGCTTTGCAGGCGGGCATGCGCTGGTCGCCTAATATTGCCACCTTGCCTTTTGATTTTCAGGCAGAATTTACCGCCGTGCGCCCCTGGACTTATTCCCATAAGACTCTGACTACCAATTATACTCATAATAGTATTTGCCTTGGATTTCCATATGGTGCCAATTCCCAAACCTGGTATTTTAAAATTGGGACAGCGCTTTCAAGGCGCTTAACCTTGACCAGCGAATACCTGATCCTGAAAAAGGGAGTTGACGATTCCACTCATTTTTGGGGCGGAGACGCCACTGTCAGTTATGAGCTACGTGACGAGCAATATGATCACGCCACCAAGTGGCTGATGGGTGATATTGAGACAACCAATCAGCTCAAGGTCGCCGGCCGCTATGAGATATTTAACGACTTTTTCATTAAAGCCGGGATTAATTTGTATAATACTAAACTTAATAACGACCAAGAATCCTACCGCTTTGGATTTATTGAAACTGAAATCAATTTCTAATGCTTAATCTAATTGAATTTGCGATCCTGCTGACATTTTTTTATCTAATTATAATGGGAGTAATCGGAATTGGCTTGATATTTATTCGCACCCAAAAACGAGTATATCAGACACCCTCAGTTTCGGTAATTGTCTGCGCCCGCAATGAAGAACAAATTATTAGCCGGTTATTGCAAAGCCTGACCAATTTGCGCTATCCCGAAGACAAATACGAAATAATTCTGGTTGATGATGATTCTACTGATGATACTCTCAACATTATGAACGATTTTGCTTCCGGAAAATCCAATTGGAAGGTTCTCCATCATGATAAAACTACTGATCAACTCAAAGGTAAAAAAGGCGCTATCACGCTGGGTGTTCAGAATAGTTGTGGCGAAATTATTTTAGTAACCGATGCCGATTGCGTAGTTCCGCCGAATTGGATCGCTTCGATGGTATCATATTTCCGCAAAGAAGTCGGCATGGTTCTCGGTCATAGCCCAGTCGCAAGACGCAAAGGGTTTATGAACATTTATGAACGGTTCGATACCCTTTGTGAAGCGTCCGTTGCCGCCGCTTCAACTTTTTATAATAAACCGACGCATGCCAACGGACGTAATCTGGCTTACCGGAAAAAGGCTTTTGAAGATGTCAATGGCTATTATCGAAGCGCTAATACCGATACAGGCGATGATTTTTTTCTAATGCAGGAAATCCGCACGAAAACCCGCTGGCGGTTTGCTTATAACATTGACCCAGCCAGTTATGTTACCACGGAGCCAACCAGGTTCGGTAAAAAATATATCCATCAACAGTTACGCCGCAATAGCAAAGCATTTAACCTGACTATTCCCTTTTTTATTCTGGGGGTCATTGTTTTCCTATTTCACGTTGTACTGGCGATAATGCTTTTTTCGCCGTCACTTTGGAATTGGTTGGGAATGATGTTGTTTTTCAAATTTATGGCTGAATTTATCGCCGTCTATCATGGCGCCCACTTATTTCACCAAACGGATTTGCTCAAATATTTTCCGATTCTATGGGTAATTTACCCGGTCTGCTATTTATTATCGCAGGTGATCGGCTCATTGAAAATCTATCGCTGGAAATAAATTTTTGATTTTCAGGCAGACCGAGTTTCCCGCTCGCCCCAACCCAAACGGTTTCCAAAGAAGCTTAAAATACCCATTAAAACGATATAAAATGGTTGGATGATAAACCAGGGTATGAATACACCCATTAAGTCTTTTCTTTGATAAACCCGGATCGCTTTAAAGGCTAACGTTGCTTCGCCGATTAATTTTATTGCAATTATAATTAAGAATGGAATAAAGGTAACCACTCCCGTTATTGCAAGGACAAAATAGACAATTGGCATCAGATTAGCCAGAAATGTGGCTAGAATTACGACGAAAAACAGGCAATTGAAATGGTGCATGTAATTAGCTTCGCTTGCCCAGCGAATGCGTTGACGTAGAAAGGTCGCAAGGCTATCAGCGGCTTGGGTTTCCACCCAGGCGGCTTCATCTGCGGCGAATACTACTTTCGTGCGAGTGCGTTTCTGCATAACCTGCATAAAGAGCGAGTCGTCGCCGCCAACTCGATCGCGGACCAACATATAGCCGCCAGCATTCTCAAATAGTACTTTACGAAAAGCCCAGTTTTGACCACTACAAGCCCAAGCCAAGCCGAGATTGGTCGAGCCTTGGGCGGCGGCCATCAATTGCAGATAATCCAAAGCCTGAAGGCGCGAAAACCAGTCATTGAGATAACGAATAGCCGAAAATCCGACGACGATTCCGACATCATCAGTAAAATAACTCGCCATCGTTCGCGCCCAGTCTTTTCCCATGGAACAGTCTGCATCCGTAGTCAGGATTACCTCGCCACGGGCTTCGCGAATTCCCACCGCTAATGCGGCTTTTTTGTGACGATACGGTGTTCCTTTGGTCCTGGTAGTAAAGATCCGCAGGTTACTAATTTTAGCGGCTTCGTTTTGTAAAATTGCCCAAGTCTCATCAGTTGAGTCATTATCAACGATGATTATTTCAAGTTTTCCATCTGGATAATTCTGTCCGGTCAATTGTTCGATCAGTCGGGGCAGGTTGACTGCTTCATTTTTGACCGCGATGACAATGCTGATTGTGGGTAAATCAGCGGTTCTCTGTTGGCGTGGGTGATTTAGTCCCCAACGAAAAATGATGAGGCTGACTAAATAGATTACAATGCTTATAAATGTAATCAGGTGAATTATTATCATTGCAACATAATTTGGATATTATTCAGGAGGTTCGTTTTCATAGTAATCGCTTAGGTTTTCGATCAAGACTATATCCTGACGTTTTTCTACCACCGGCGTAACCTTGATAAAAAACCGCATTCCTAAATAGAAACACACTAAACTGGCGATAATTAGGACTGGATGGACATGACCATGCCATTCGTAAAACTTAGCGAATGCCGGTTGGTGGCTCCACCAAACCGACCAGCCGTTATTAACGGCATGTAAAACGAACGAAGGCCAGATCGAGTTTGCCCGCCAGGCTAAATACCCCAAAAAAAGTCCCATTAGGTAAATCTGGACAACCCACCAGGGATTAAAATGAACCAGAGCGAATACCATCGCTGAGAGCAAGACCGATTTGGTTATATCACCCTGACGATATTCTAAAATGCGTTGGAAGAAACCACGGAACATCATCTCCTCGACTAAAGGAGCGGCAAATACAACCACACCGATAATCAGCAGAGCCGATTGCCAGTCGGTTATGAGCATAATCTCACCAATTGACGCAAAACTCTCCGGTAATGGCAAAACGATCTGGATGAGTCGGTCCAATTCATCTATAATGACTGTCAAACTAACCGAAACAATCATCGCGGCGATTATAGAAGGTGAGGATACGCGTTTGATTCTTAGCAGTTCACCCAAATTAGTGTGCCTCCGCCAAGCCCAAAAGAAAATCGGGATAGGTAAAAACAATTCCGCAATCAATAATAACAACTGAGTAGTTTTTGTCAGATTACTCGTCGGCACAAAAATCATTATCATTAAGGAAACCAGTGTCGCGCATATTAGCCCCATAATTAATAGTCCAATTGCTGTTTTAATTTTGGGGACGATTATTGGTGGATGGGGTTTCAATTCCGGCTCAAAATACTGGTGATTATTTATCATTAATTTGCGTCCTAATTTTTCTCAATAAACAAATTGGCATCGGTTAGTTTTTTGATATTGGTTTGAATTAGCTCTTTGTCACTGACTTGAAAACCGCGCTTGAGAAAGGCGATTTGTCCAATGACATTAATGCCTACCAGAGTTGGAGTGATACTAGCCTGGTAGCGCTTTGCCACCTGTCCATAATGATCGAGCAGAACCGGCATTTTATAGTTCATTCTTTGTATATATTCTTTAACAATCTGGGATTCTTCACCGACATTGACCAGATAAAAGGCAATTTGTGGATATTCGATCCTTAAGCTGTCGAGGAAAGGTATTTCCTGCCGACAGGGAATACAGAAAGTTGTAAAGAAGACGAGGATAACCGGTGCTTTCTCATTCGGATGAGCTTTAGCGCCGACTTTATGGCTAAGAAAAAAATCCGAACCGTCGAGAACACTAGCATAGAAGCTCGGCGCTACCGTACCGATTGCTAAGGTATCGACGGTGACCTGGGGTGAGGCTGGGCTTACTGATAACAATATAATTGCTAAAACATAGCCAAGGAAAGCCAAGTTCGATCCTCTTACTTTTGCCGAATATTATTTAAAATGATTCCAACTGCCACGGCAACATTCAAAGATTCGCCATAACCGTATTTATTAATGCGAATTAATCCCGTGGCGCGCTGTAATATTTCAGGCGGTAAGCCATGCGACTCACTTCCGAAGGCAATAACAAAACGGTCATTCGTTATTTCAGGTTTCTCGATTGTGCCGGACATATCTGCCGCCCACATTTGGGCATTGTCCCGCCCTAAAATCATCTCGATCCGAGACAGGTCAACCTCCGTTCGCACCTTTAACCGGAAAAGTGCACCCATAGCGCCGCGAACGACTTTAGGACTATAAACATCAACTGAATCAGGCGAAAGCAGGATAGTTTTTACATCGAACCAAAGTGCCGTACGCATGATTGTGCCAAGATTGCCCGGGTCATTAATCTGCCAGAGATAGAGCGCCGGATAATCGAGAGGCGCGAGCAAATTTACTTCGCTGGGAATTTTTGCAATGGCGAGAACCCCTTCCGGATTACGGAGCGCAGAAATCTGCTCGATTTCTGATTGAGTAACTACAATAATCGCGATTCCCTGTTTATCTGCCAGGAATTTCAGGCTTAGCCGTTCGGCTTCGTCAATGCTTTCGGAAATTAAAATGCGCTCCAGGGGAAAGGTGGCAATCAGGGCTTCTTGGACTGGTTTGATTCCATCTATCACAAATAGTCCAGTACGCTCCCGCTCCTTTTTTTGCTTTAAAGAACGGTAAAGTGCTCTCTCGTTACGCGTCAGGATCATTTTCAGAGATAATAGCGCTCTTTTAATTCGTATAATTTTTTGGTTGGGCCAGCTAGTATCAAGATATCGTTTGACAGGATAATCGTGTCGGCGCGGGGCGTGATGACCATTCTTCGGCCTTTATTATCCAACCTTTTAATTAAAATAATCTGAGCATGATAACGGTTACGCAGATCGAGCGCTTTTAGGGTGGAATTAACCATAGATTCCGGAGCGCTCATTTCCAGAATGGAAAAATCCTCATCAATTTCTACAAAACGGGTCTGATCGAGATAGCGAATATGAGTCGCCAGATCGCCGGCCGTTTCGCGTTTGAAAATTTCTTGATTATACAATTGGATGACGCGACTACGGTTAACCGTTCCGATTAACGTTCCAGTGGCGGGATCAATCACCGGCAATTCATCAACATTATAACGCCCGAACAGTTTCATTACATAATCGAGAGTATCGTCAGTTTTAACCGATACTACATTAGGATTCATCACATCCGAGACGAGTACCAAAGTATTCAAATTTTGATAATCGGTAATGAGCGGTTTTAAATCCGACCATGAGATAAAGCCGATAATCTTATGCTGTTCATTTTCTACCCAATAGATATTGGCTGCGCCTTCCGCAATGACTTTCACCAGAGTTTTTACATCCATAGTTGAATAGACTTTATGGAATTCATACGACATAATCTGATCAATCTTTACATTTTTTAAGACATTCAGCTCCTTGCCGTCAAATAATTGAATGCCTCTTTGTCTCAATTCGATCGAATAGACGGTCTCTTTTAGCACATAATGAACAATTATATAACTCATAATGACGGTGAGCATCAAGGGTAGAACGAGATGATAATTGCCGGTTATTTCAACGATGATTAATAATGCTGTCACCGGGATGCTATTGACGGCGGCGAGCATACCACCCATTCCCGCAATGGCGAAACCGGCTACGTCCAGCGAAAGACCCAATACCTGATTGCCGCCCTTAGCCAGGAATGCGCCAAGCGCCGCACCCATAAGGAGTGAAGGGGCAAATAGACCGCCAAAACCACCCGCGGCTGACAACAATCCTGAAAATAAAAATTTAAGTACGAATACAATTGCTAGAATCTGCCAAGTATAATTATTATTAGCAATTTCTTGAATGGCATCATAGCCAATGCCAATAATTTGGGGGAAGAAAAGCCCGACAATGCCCAATATTAGCATTAAACCGGTAAGCCTGAGTAACGGTGCAAAACGACCTTTCTGAGCATCGAAAAAATTGTGCATTTTACCCGAGAAACGAATAAAAGCCAATGAAAATAAACCGGTGATAATACCTAGAACAGCAAAATATAATATATCGAGGGATAGAGCCATTTCAACTTTTGGCAGAGTCAAAAGCAGTTGATCACCCAGAAAAACCCTCGAGATGTAATCAGCTGTAATGGCTGAGATTATTAAAGCCGAAAAGGTAAGCGTCTGGAAATTATTAAATAGAACAATTTCTATGGCAAAAAAAACTCCACCGATGGGAGCATTAAAAACAGCGGCTATCGCACCGGCTGTCCCCGCGGCTAAGAAAACTCGCCTTTGATTTTCCGACACTCGAAAAGCTTGACCGATTAATGAACCACTACCGGCTCCCAGAAATGCGACCGGCGCTTCCGGTCCCAGACTTCCACCTGTTCCGAGAAAAATCGCCGTCGCAATAAAATTAAAAATGATAGTAGTAACTCGGATTACACCCCGTCCGATGAAACTGGCTTTGATTACTTCTACTACTCCACGCTGACGCGGTTGACGCGGCCATAGTTTAATCATTAAGCCAACAATCAGCCCTCCGACCGCCGGAAAAAGAGCCATCGTCCATTTCGGCAAATTATAATATCTCGCAGGTAAATAATCGTATAGAAAATAGCTTATCAAGTGGATTAGTTTGTAAAAAGCCAGGGTCACCAATCCAGCCAAAACCCCAATCAGAAAGGCAAAAAACAGCAGACGGATATATTCGTTAAGTGGATTATTAGCAATCTGCATCCGCAGGGAGAAGAAAAAGCTGGATATCCGCTTGGTTAAAGATTTAACCTTAGCACTCACACTAAAACTCCGCTATGTTTATCAATATCAAGTAATTATATTTTTTATAAAATGTCATTTGTTATATTTATCTGCCAGTTATCAAAGACACTTCGCGAATCTATCATAAAATAAAGTCAAAAATCAAGGCAAAATTAGTCTGCCGGTGGCTATCAAACAAGTCCGGTGTTGATTTAACCGTTATCATTTCCCCGCTTAGTTCAAAATCAAATCTTCCAAAATTAAATCTTAAAATGTCTCCAAAGAATTCCCGCCGAAAACTCGGGATGGTCGAAGTTTTCATTTCGTTATAAAAGGAGAAGAAAAAGTAAGTTATAGTATAGCACTCAGCGGGAGTAAAATAACTGGTTTTGCGGATGACTCAAATACTCGCACCCGTCAGCAGTAACCACGATCATTTCCTCGACCGTTGCCACTCCGAAACCTTCTATCGGCAAACGCGGTTCGATCGTAAAAACTTGACCAATTTCCAGCGGTAAATAAACCGTATCGCCATAGCGTTCCCAGCGTGGTCCCAACATCCCGGCACCGTCATGAGTTGATCGACCTACCTGATGACCAAGGCCGTGTGGAAATTCGGGATAGCCGTTGGCAGTTATATAATCGCGGGCAATCTGATCGATCTCATAGCCCATTTTTCCTGGTCGGATGGCATCCACAGCTCGACGGACAGACTCCAGAAGTACCGCAAAGCCTTTTTGAACAGGTTCAGGCGCGGTTTTTTCATTATTTCTTAAAATGTACCAAGTGCGCTGGATATCTGAACAGTAGCCATCTTTTTTCACACCGAAATCAATGTTGAGCACATGACCAGGCTGAATGACTCGCTCGGTTGGTTCGGCATGCGCCCCAGCCGAAAGCGGTCCGGTAAATACCGCCGGACAGGAATTCGATTCCCAGGCAGTTTGTACCCCAAGTTCAGCTACCATTTTCAAAATAATATCCGCAATCTCCTTTTCGGTTCGGCCTGATTTAATTTGCGGACTGATTTCCGCATATATTTTTTCAGTAATTTCTATCGCTCTCATTATTCGCTGAATTTCAGTGGGCGATTTTCGCCCGCGTAGCGCCGCAACAATTTTTTCGGAAGAAATAAAACGCTCTCGATAAGGTGTGTTTTTAGTATAGCCCATCAGTAATTCATACAGGCCATGCGTTAAGCCATCTGCCATATAATCGTTGATAGAGGTATTGATAGCGATTCGATTAGGATTAATTTCATTCAGTGCGTTCAGAAAAGCCGCGCCGAAATCGTCAACGTAAATCCGAATATCATCATATAATCCAGTCTGTTTAATGCGTTCCTTATCCAGACTACCAACAATTGCGATGGTTTGTCCTTTGGCTGTAATGATGAAAGCCGATTGCCAGGTACAATTAGTTCCAACGATCAAATCCATACAGGGGTCAGGTAGAGTTTCAGTTTCGCGGACAAACGTCATCCACATATCAACACCCTGTTCTTTGAGGATTTCGATTGCCTGTCTGATTTTTTCTTTAAACATTATTTCTCCAATCGAATTTTTGTCTCGCTTGGCAACTTAAATAAAATCGGAGATTTTTTCCAAAATTAATTAAAACATATTGAGTACCGGATTATGGTACTTCAACCGCTTAATATTAATTTAATTTATTTAATAGCGAGCTGGACTATTTTTTGCCAAATTACGATTAGGTTAACTCTTAACTGATTCATTACAGAATAATATTTGAGTAAGCTCTAAATCCTCCAGACCCATGAGGACACCGCGAGCCGAGCTTAACTGATTCATTGCAGAATGGTACTTGATTAATCTTGATTGGCAATTTTTGCCTCAGAACAGGTATTTAAACGTAAATGTGTTTTATAATAAAAAAGAAAAGCTGGAATGAAACATCTGGGCAGAGTTCATTCCAGCTACTTTTGGGCATTTTCCTGAGTGGGCGACATCATTGTGAGGGTACGCCTAACCATCTGGGGTAGTATGGTTTCAAAGAACACTAATTAAGAGGACAATAATTGTGCCAATAGGATTATATTAATATTATCAAATAGTTATAAATATTTATGGTCTGCTAGAATCGTGGCGAATGGGACACTGAATTGTGTTTATCCCACCACGAAACGAGCCCATTTCAGGGAGCTTATAGGATTTTGGCTAAGAATTTCCCGGTTTGGGAGGCAGGGTGGGCTGATACTTCTTCAGGAGTGCCTTCGCAGACAATATATCCGCCGTTATCACCGCCCTCTGGGCCTAAATCAATGATATAATCGGCAGTTTTTATTACGTCTAGATTATGTTCGATGACGATGACAGTATTGCCTTGATCTACCAACCGATTCAAAACATTGAGCAGCATCTTAATATCATCGAAATGCAGGCCGGTAGTAGGTTCATCAAGAATGTAGAGGGTTTTGCCGGTGCCTACTTTGCTCAGTTCGGTTGATAATTTTACCCGCTGGGCTTCGCCGCCTGATAATGTCGTAGCCTGTTGGCCAAGTTTGATATAACCCAAGCCGACGTCTATTAGAGTCTGGAGTTTTTTATTGATAGAAGGAATATTTCTAAAAAATTCAAAGGCTTCACTTACGGACATATTCAAAACGTCGGCAATACTTTTCCCTTTGTATTTGACCTCGAGAGTATCGCGGTTATAACGCAGCCCCTTGCATTCTTCACAAAGAACATAAACGTCCGGCAAAAAGTGCATTTCAATTTTCTTAATTCCGTCACCGCCGCAAACTTCACAACGACCGCCCCGAACGTTGAATGAAAAGCGACCGGCTGTATAGCCGCGGATTTTGGATTCCTTTAGGTTTGCAAATAGGTCGCGGATATGAGTAAAAGTGCCAGTATAAGTTGCCGGGTTGGAGCGCGGTGTTCGTCCGATCGGCGATTGATCTATAGCGATTACTTTGTCAATATATTCCAGCCCTTGAACATCGGTATATTTCAGTGGTACTTTCTGGGAACCATAGAAGTTGCGGTGCAAAATTGGAAATAATGTTTCGTTGATTAGGGTACTTTTGCCTGAACCAGATACACCGGTAATGCAAATGAATTTATTTAAAGGGAAACACACATCTATGTTTTTCAAATTATTGCCGGTGGCGCCATATAAACTGATTTGCTTGGCGTTGCCGGGGCGGCGATTTCGTGGTATTGGGATTGTTTTAGCTCCGGAGAGATATTGACCGGTCAGTGAGCGCGGCTCATTTTTAATCTCAGCCGGAGTTCCAGCGAATACCACATTGCCGCCAGTAGCGCCGGCTCCCGGTCCGAGATCAATTATATAATCCGCCGATTCGATCATTTCTCGGTCGTGTTCCACCACAATTACCGTGTTCCCATTATCCCGCAGATGAAGAAGAGTTTCAATTAATCGGCGGTTATCCCTTTGGTGCAAACCAATGCTGGGTTCATCGAGAATATACAGCACGCCCATTAATTGCGAACCAATTTGAGTTGCCAATCGAATACGTTGAGCTTCGCCGCCAGAAAGGGTGTGGGTCATACGATCCAGAGTTAGGTACTCTACCCCAACATTAATTAAAAAATTGAGCCTAGTGTGAATCTCTTTTAAAATTTGATGAGCAATTTGTTGTTCGGTCGGGTTGAGTTCGAGATTAACGAAAAATTCTCTCAACTTGGTAATTGACATAGCGCTCAACTGATTGATTGCAAATGCCCCGATTTTTATTGCCAGACTCTCCGGTTTTAAACGGGCTCCCTGACATTGGGGGCATAAGCGATAACTCATAAATTGCTGAATCCACATGCGAATTCCGGTGGAAGTCGTCTGCTTATAGCGACGGCGTAAATTAGGAATTACTCCTTCGAAAGGCGTATGATACTCGCCGTCAATTCGATCCGATTTCAAATTAATAGAAAGTTTGGTACCATCGGAACCATATAATAAAGCATTCTTAGCTTCCTGAGGTAATTTTTTAAATGGTGTAACAAAATCGAAATTATATTTGCGCGCCAGTCCCTTTAATATTGCTGAGTACCAGCCGCCGCGGGGCTGTTCGCCCAATGGTACGATGGCACCCTGACTGAGTGTTTTGGTCTCATCCGGTACAACTAATGCCGGGTCTATTTCCATCAAAGTTCCGAGACCATCACAAGTGGGACAAGCTCCATACGGACTATTGAAGGAAAACATACGAGGTTCCAATTCCTCGTAGCTAATGCCGCAATCGGTACAGGCTAATTTTTCACTGAAAATCTGTTCATTTTCGCTATTGATCACCACTACTAGTAAACCAGAACCGATTTTAAGCGCCAGTTCGACCGACTCAGTCAGACGATCTTTGACAGTAGGATTAAGACTGAGGCGATCAATGACCACTTCAATATTGTGTTTTTTATTCTTATCAAGAACGGGCGTGTGCTCAACTTCATAGATTTTCCCGTCAATTCGAACTCTTAGGAAGCCTTCGCGACGAACTTCGCGAAACACTTCTCGATATTCACCTTTACGCCCACGCACCAAGGGCGCTAAAATCATCAGGCGAGTGTCTTCTGGCCAGCTAAGTATATTATCAACAATTTGCTGAGTAGTTTGACGTTCAATACGTTTGCCGCATTGGTAGCAATACGGAATCCCGATGCGGGCATACAGCAGACGCAGGTAATCATAAATTTCAGTCACCGTTCCTACGGTTGAACGCGGATTGCGGGACGCCGATTTCTGTTCAATAGAAATGGCTGGCGAAAGCCCTTCGATAAAGTCCACATCCGGTTTTTCCATTAATCCCAAGAACTGGCGGGCATAGGCTGATAGCGATTCGACATAACGTCGCTGACCTTCGGCATATATTGTATCAAAAGCCAGTGAAGACTTGCCCGAACCTGATAAACCGGTAATGACCACGAATTTGTCACGTGGGATTTTTACGTCAATATTTTTCAGATTGTGTTCGCGGGCGCCCTTGATGACGATATGCTCAGTACTCATCAGACTTTCCATTTAAATTATCCGATTAAATTATCACCTTATTACCATAATGAAAAATATTTTTCACGAATTTTCTACAAATTTATTTTCCGTTTTAGTAATAAAGTTTCGCACTTTTTCTTTCCTCAATCACTATTGACTGATTATATTTCTATGTTAGTTTAAATCAATGTAGGAGAAGTTAAATGACCCAGACTGGCCTCGATCAGGAAACTCGGACGATGATCTTGGACACTATTAATTCACTGAAAAATGAATTGTTGACTCGCGAAAGGATCCTCGAACTCGATGATAAAAGCGAATTCCCGCTGGAAATCGTCAAGGAATTGCTGAGTGAACGCATCGGTTTGCAGATGGTCTTCATTCCTGAAGAATTCGGCGGGCTGGGCGGCGGCGCACTCGATACTTATTACGTTTCGGTGGAACTGGCAAAAATTTGCCTTGGCGTTGCCACGGCTTTTCTGGCAATTCATCTTGGTGCCGAACCGATTCTTTTGTTTGGAACCGAAGAGCAGAAGCAGAAGTGGCTCGCTAAAATTGTCAACGAAGCCGCAATTGTAGCTTATGCCGTAACTGAGGCTGATGCCGGTAGCAATCTCGACGCAATCAAGACCAAAGCCGAACCGATGACCGACGAATCTGGGAATATCGTATCTTATCGTCTAAACGGTAGTAAACAATTCATCTCCAACGGTGGGTATGCCGATTTTTTAACTTTACTGGCAAAGGCTCCGGAAGGCGCGACTTTTTTCATAGTTGATGGCAAATCCGCGGGATTGAAACGCGGCAAACCGGAACATAAACATGGCATCCGGGCGGCAAATACTTCGCCCCTCACTCTGGAAAATGTAATAGTGCCGACTGAAAATATCGTCGGTGGAATACCCGGCGTTGGATTGAAACAGGCTAATGATGTCTTTTCCTATACGCGGCTGATGGTGGCGGCATTCGGACTCGGAGCTGGGCTTTCGGCTATGGAAAAAGCCATCCAGTTCGCCAAAACGCGAATTCAGTTTGGGACGCCATTGATTGAAAAGCAAGGCTATACGCATAAATTGCTGGTACCTAATGTCGTCCGTTTGACCGCGGCGCAGGCATATATCGAGGAAATTGCCAAGCGGGTGGATTCGGGCGATACTGATATTCTGGTCGAAGGTTCGATTGCTAAATATTTTGCGACGGAAGCCGGAAATATAGCCGCGGAAGCCGCTATTCAAGCTCTGGGTGGCTATGGTTATATGCACGATTATGAAGTTGAGAAGATCAAACGCGACGTGCGCATCACTATGATTTATGAAGGTACCAGTGAAATCCAGCAAAATATTATCTACTTGTATCGCTGGCGAACAACCGTTAAATCCAAAGGCGAATTTTATCAAAAAATGGCTCAAGAAATGCGAACTATTGCGGAACAATCGAACCTGGAATCTGCCAAAATTGTGGCTCAAGCGTTGGAGCTTCTGAATGACCTGATCATGTTCGCCCATAATCAGAAATTAACTCGCCAGCAACACATTCAATTCTTGCTTTCGGATGTTATCACCTGGTCGGAAGTTGCCGCGGCTTTGGTACGCAAAACCGCCGAACATTTACGTGATTCGGCACCGGATGCTAATCAACTCCGTTCCGTTCTGCGAATTTTTGTAGCGGAAATGGCAAGACTTATCTCTAACAAAGGTATGGAAATTATCCTGGGTAGCGAAACTGTAAGCGATGAAACGAAGAAAGAATGGATAGAAAAAGAAAAAAATCTGAATGTGGTTCGCGCCGAGTATAATATCATAACCGAAATGGATAAAATCTTATTTTAAACAATCAATTAAAACAACCCTTCGAGCCTTCGAGCCTTGGTGGTTAAAAAATCAGAGGTAAAAATGCGACCGGTAGCAATTATTATTCGTGATGGTTGGGGTTACAATGAAAACCCGAGAGGCAATGCCGTCTTGGCGGCTAAAACGCCCAATATTGATTCCTATAAAAAAAATTATCCCTGGACATTGCTAAAATGTTCGGGCGAAGCAGTCGGATTGCCCGAGGGTTATCAAGGGAGTAGCGAAGTCGGTCACCTGAATATGGGGGCTGGGCGGATTGTAATTCAGGAACTTAAACGCATTGACGACGGACTTTCCGATGGGTCGTTATTTGAATCGCCCAAATGGAAAAATCTGGTAGCCAACTGGAAAGCCAACAATTCGGCCTTTCATCTTTTTGGGCTTCTTCAGGATGAAGGCGTTCACGCTCACCAGGAACATCTTTTCAAGATTATGCGTCGGGCGCGGCAGGAATTTCCTGAGGGCGAAATTATCGTGCACCCTTTTCTTGATGGTCGTGATACACCGCCGCGCAGTTCGCTGGAATATATTGCCAAGCTTAATCGCGTTTTAGCAGAAGTCGGGCATGCGAAAATTGGTACGATTATGGGACGTTACTACGGTATGGACCGTTCCAAAAATTGGAATTTAACCGACACTGCCTATCACTGCATCGTTCTTGCGGAAGGGCGACCGGCCCCGAGTGCCGAAGCCGCTATCAGAGAATCCTATGCCAATGACAAGACACCCGATAATGTCGAAATGTTCGATGAATATATTCCACCGTATGTTATCGGCGGTTATACCGGAATGCGAGACGGTGATGTTATACTGCACACTAATTACCGGCAAGATCGCGCCATTCAGCTTACGCGAGCATTCGTTGATCCGGACTATCCCGGTAAATTAAAAGCCAAGCCAAAAGTCACTTATGTCGGTTTTACTCAATATTATGATGAATTTACCGAGTACCTGCTCGGGTCAATGAGTTCCGGTGGCGGAATGAAAAATCTCTTGGGAGAGGTGATTTCCAACGCCGGTTTACGTCAATTACGTATTGCCGAAACCCAGAAATTTCGGCACGTCACCAGCTTTTTCAACGGGAAGTCCACGACACCCTATCCGCTGGAAGACCAGGTGGAAATCAAAGGTCGCTTCGATCCGGCAACTTTTGCCAGCCACCCTGAAATGGAAGCTTACAACGTAACCGACGAATTACTGCGACGCTTGGAAAATAATCCCTATACTTTGATTGTCGTTAATTATGCCAATGGTGATATGGTCGGACATACTGGAGTTTTCGAGGCAGCTAAAAAAGCCATTGAGATTGTTGATGATAATGTCGGTAAAATTGTCCGACGTCTCTTAGAGCTGGACGCGCATATTCTAATTACCGCTGATCACGGTAACTCCGAACAGATGATAGACTACGAAACCGGTATGGTTAAGACCAGCCATACTCTCTTTCCGGTTGAATTGATTTACGTTGCCCGCGATTTAGCCGGAAAATCACTCAAGTCTGGCGGTAAATTGGCGGACATTGCGCCTACTGCTCTAAAGTTACTTGGTCTGGAAATTCCGAAAGATATGACGGCTGATTGTTTGATTAGCTAACTACAAAGTTCAAGATTGCTGATGCTAAAGGATAGCGAACGAAATATTGGCAGTTAGAATTGTTAATCTGAGATAATGTGAAATTTTCTGAAACCTTCAAATCTGTCGTTACCCGATCAACCCTAAAAGTATTTTTGGTTTTTCTAATCTTAATTTTTTCAGCGGCGATTTTCGTATTTTTCTTCGAAAAACAAAATAACCCTGATGAATATCACAATCTCTGGGACGCGGTTTGGTGGGTTTTTGTAACAATTTTCACGGTTGGTTACGGCGACATTAAGCCAATTACTCCAGGAGGAAGGCTTGTCGCAATTTTCATAATGCTAGTAGGCGTTTCGATGGTTTCGACCATCACCGCGACGATCTCTTCAATTTTTGTAACACGAAGAATTAGGGAGGCACAAGGTTTGGAAGCTATTAATTATGAGAATCATCTCATTATTTGCGGCTGGAATAATCGCGCCGAATCATTAATCAATACTATTTTACAATTGTCCGGCAAAAAGGATATGAAATTAGTATTAATCAATGAACTGGCCGAAAATGAAATTAACACGATCCTCGAGAAATATTCCCAATTTAAAATCAAATTTGTCTATGGAGATTACTCCCATCCGGCACCCCTCGAACGGGCGAACATCAAGCGCGCCAGGACAGTTTTGCTTCTACCCAATCTCCATCGCTATTCGCCAGCCGATGCCGATGAAAAAACTATTCTGGCAACCTTGAATATAAAGTCGTCGTTTCCGAAGGTCAGAGTCATTGCTTTCATTATGAATCCCGAAAATGAAGCGCATGTCAAACGGGCTAAAGCCGACGAGATCGTAGTTAGTGATAAATACGCTGATTATTTTCTGGCGATTAATATTTTACAACCGGAATTACCGAAGGTTTACGACCAGATTTTAAATCCGCGCATGCAGAATAAAATTGTGGTCGAAGCTATTCCAGCCAGTTTTATGAATAAACCTTATCGGGAATTATTCGATTACTACCATACTCAATATAAGACTCTCTTGCTTGGCTTAATTTCTGAAGTCGAGTCAATCGGATTTTCCGATTTCCTTTCGGCGGATACTTCTCAACTCGACGCTTTCATTGAGCGTAAATTACGTGAATCCGGCAAGAGTTTCGGCGAAGAAAATAAGGTCTTTGTCAAACTAAATCCAGGAGACGATTATCTAATCCAAAAAAATGAAAAGGCGATTGTTCTCCGATGAATACCAAGACTAAAGCCCAATATGTAAATATTTCCATTTTATCAAAATATGAGATTTTCAATAGTCTTTCCGAAAAAGACATTGAGCATTTTTGCGAGGTAATTGAGGTTCTCGAATACGAATCCGGCGATACGATCATCAAGGAAGGCGAGATCGGCGATTCACTTCTTCTGTTATTGGATGGTATGGTAGAAATTTCACAAGCCTTGACCTTGAGAACCGATACTTCTGGGATAGATACTCGTGAAAAAAGCTTGATAAAATTGTCCAGCACCGCCCGCCCATTTTTCGGAGAGATGAGTCTCTTTAGCGATGACGACAAACGCACAGCCACTGTCAAAGCCAGCACTAAATGCCTGGTCGGTCGCATTAGCAGAGTAGATTTCTTCCAGATATGCAACTCAAATCCGACGATCGGCAATATTGTAATGCAAAATATTGCCCGCGTCTTGACCGAGCGCTTGAAGCAAGCCAATCAGAACGTTCTGAAACTGACCACGGCGCTTAGTCTGCTAATCGAATAGTGAATGTATTTTTTCTCTTGACAAAATTTTTAAAATTGGCAAAGTATCCACTATTTGCTCGGTTGGGGTTCCGATAAAACTTTTATAGAAAATCTATCTCGATATCAGGCTATATAAACCAAACAAAAAGGGCGTCAGAATTCGGACGCCCTTTTTATCAAAACCAACGAAAAGACTTTGCTACTCTGTCTTTTCGTCTGAAGAAGGAGTTTCAGATTCCGGAGCTTTTGTTTCCTCACTCGCAGGCTCCTCGGATTTTTCTTCCTCTTTTAACTCGTCTTCATCTTTCCGTTCTATGAGATCCTCATCATCTTTTTTCTTACGGAGTATAATGTAAATAAGGGCTTGCCCAACACTGAGGTTAGAAAGGGCATAAGCAACTACCGTTCCGGCAATTATAAACAAGGCGATCGTTATCAATACCACGGTTATAATTTCGGTTGTTCCAAGATAAAGCGGTTTTACTATACCTAGCGAAGCCGGAGTATAAACATTAAAAAATTGGCTAATCCAGGGAGTTAATGGAGAATTGATGCCGAACAGGTAAGAGGAAGCCTGTTCGATTATGCGGGACATTTTACCATCCATTAGCCAGCTAGCGCTAAATACGAAGTTAAAAAATCGATAGCCAAGGATTAAAGCCCAGCCGTAAATAAAAGTAGCCACTACCGTTAGTCCTCCGACAATCCCTTCGTATAAAACCAATCGCCAGGGCTGTGCCCAAAGTGTGGAGTAACTTTGAAAAACGGTCTCCATAGTGTCTTCTTCAGCTGTACCGACGATCGCCGGAGCCAGAACCAGCGACACAACAAAGACCACCGCAGTATATACGACAAAAGTTGCAACGACAAAATAGAGCAAATACGGTATCCCCAGAAAAATAATATCAAGGACAGGCCATTTAGCAAGCCAAGCGGCTATTATCGCTAGAATTACGAAAAAAGCAATTATCATTAAAATAGAAACCGGACCCATTACAGCGGCGACACCGTGTTTTTTGACATACTTGAAACTGTCGCCTGATGAGAAAAACTCATCACCTTTTAATTGTTTGTAAGTAATTCGTGCTACAGCTACAGATGCCAGTAAGAAAATTATTATCCAGGCGACCACCCCCACTCCGTAAATTAACCAACTATACCAGGGTAATTGACAGGTGGTACAGCATAGAATTGGGAAAAAGTGATACATCCTCCAGATTTCTGCCAGGCTTTGGCCATTGACTAGCAAAGCTACATATGCAAGTATGGTGTAGATTACCCAGCCAGCAGCTAATCCGACCATATGAACCCAGATTTTCTTGCCACTCAGTGCCAAACGAGGAGTCAAGAAAATATCCCTTACATCAAATTTCAGTTTTTTCATTTATAACCTCCTACAATTGTTTATTGATCTTCACGAACATAATCTATCCAGAGATTCTCTTTGGGAAAACGCGCCTTAAGCTGGTTCAAAACTTTTTTGGCTTCAGCGTAAGAATCAAAGGTTCCGGTGCGGATGCGATACCAAGTTTCGTTAGTTTCCTTAAAATAGGCCTTTTGTATATAAGTATCCAGATTATGTGCTCTTAATTTTTTTAATTCGGCCTCAGCCTTGTCATAGTTTTTATAAGCGCCCAGCTGGATTGTATATTTCCCAGGAATTTTCTGAATGTTTTTTCCGGTTTTGATCGGTTGGGATTGGGTCATAGCTGAATAAGTCGTTTTGTTTTCCCCGCCCGGATAGGATTGAGCGTATTGAGGGGGAGGTGCTGACAAATCTCGCGGTGGCATCTGACCAGCAACGGTGTCTGTAATAGGGGATTGAGCAGTATCGAGCAATACGCTACACTTTATAATTTGTTTATATTTTTCTTTGCCGTTGCTGTCCTGACTGAGAAACTGCAATTCATAATCGCCGGGAACATCCGGTATAAAAGAAACTGAAAAACTGCGACTATCCGGGATAAACGAGAGAACATCCATAATACTCTCAGCCGGTTTGGCAATAAAACCCCATTTAAAAGTGCATCCAGTAGTGTCTTCCGACTTTTTGATCTCCGGAACTAAATTGATGGGATTGCCGACGACACCTGTTACGACCACCGGTTTTTTGCTACAATTGCTCAGAAGCATCAGTAGAATCGTTAAGGTCAAAGATAGTTTTTTCATAAATCTGGCCCTCCGCATGTTAATCATTTGATAATTTCCATCGTAGAAAAGAAAAATGCAATTTCTTTCTTTGCATTTTCTTCAGAATCTGAGCCGTGGACAACGTTATATCGTACATTTTCGGCATATTTTCGACGTAAGGTTCCTTCAGCGGCTTTCTTTGGATCAGTTGCTCCAATAACTTTGCGAAAATGTTCCACAGCATTTTCGCGCTCGAGAACCATTAAAACAGATGGCCCGGAGGTCATAAAATTCATTAAACCTTCGAAATAGTCCTTCCCGCGGTGAATACTATAGAATTCAGCCGCTTCTTGCGGTTGAAGATGAATCATCCGCAGGCAAACAATCCTAAAGCCTTCTTTTTCGATGAAACTAATCACCTCGCCGATCAATTTACGTTTAACACAATCCGGTTTAAGAATAGCAAGTGTCATTGACATATTTTTCCTTTCTATGCGATGATGGTTGTACCGCTATCACCATGCAGGCTTTCAATTGCTTTTTCGAGGGAGGTGATGATTACTCTTTCACCGCCAGATTGGATAAAGGCGATAGCGGCGCTGATTTTAGGTCCCATCGAGCCTAATGGAAATTGGCCCTCTGCCAGCAAGCATTGCAATTCGGGGATATGGATCAAATCAATTGATTCTTCATTGGGTTTGCCAAAATTAATTTTGACACTATCAATATCGGTCAGAATATACAGCTCCTGAGCCGCGATATCGTGAGCCAAGACAGCCGCCGCCAGGTCTTTATCTATAACGGCATCAAAACCTTCGTATAGTCCATTTTCCATTATATAAACCGGAATGCCACCTCCTCCTGCCGCAATCACAATGGTGCCTAAATCAACCAAATGTTTAATAGCACGGCTGTTAATAATTTTGCGGGGGATCGGCGAAGGCACTACTCGGCGCCATCCGCGTTGACCGTCCTCTTTAATTTGCCAGCCGAAGCGTGCCGCCAGTTCTTTGATTTCATTATAGGAATACCAACTTCCGACGAACTTAGTTGGGTTGTCGATTGAAGGATCATCTGCCGCTACGATCACCTGGGTAATAATTGAAACCACCTCCCGGGGTATCTGCGCCTTGATAAGGGCATTCTGGAGGGATTGTTCGATCATATAGCCCATACCGCCTTCGGTATCCGCTACGCAAATTCCCAGCGGTAAGAATGGGGCTTTGTCAATCGTTAGTTCGACCCGCAGAAGGGCATTGCCGACCTGTGGCCCATTGCCGTGAGTCAATGCCAGATGATAATTCTGGCGAATTAGATTCATCACCGATTGCAGACTTTTGCGCGTGTTTTTAAACTGGTTAGCAATTGTGTCCTTCTCATTATTAGGTGAGATGGCATTGCCGCCTAATGCTACAACCGCGGTCCGATTCATATCTACTTTGTTTGAATATTAAGTTTAATTCTTTGACAGAAATCGGATAATACTTCGTTTAAATTGGGAGTGCCGATTTCCTGTAATTCGTAGTAAACCCGAGCAGAAGGCTGTTTGATTTTAAGAATGCGAGTCAGATCAATTGGTGTTCCGATAACAACTGAATCGCAATCAGTCCGCGCAATCGTATCTTCCAGATCGCGAATTTGGTCTTCACTATAACCCATAGCTGGTAAAAGAGGACCGATTTTCGGATATTTTTGGAATGTCTCAGCCAGTTTTCCAACAACGAACGGACGGGGATCAACACATTCCCGGGCGCCGTATTGACGAGCCGCTATTATGCCAGCGCCGATTTGCATTTCCCCATGGGTTAACGTCGGACCGTCTTCGATTACTAACACTCGTTTATCGCGGATAATTTCCGGATGGTCAACTCTAACGGGCGAAGCCGCATAAATAACCGTTGCCTGAGGATTAACTATGGCTATATTTTGGCTCACAGTTTGAATCCCTTCCGGATTAGCGGTATCAATTTTATTGATGATGATAACGTCAGCGATGCGTAAGTTGACTTCACCGGGATAATAACTAAGTTCATTACCGGGTCGGTGGGGATCAACGACCGTGATTGCCAGGTCGGGTTTAAAAAAAGGAAAATCGTTATTGCCGCCGTCCCAGATGATCAGGTCGCATCCGTTGGGATCGTTTTCCGCCGCTCGCAAAATCGCCTCGTAATCAACTCCGGCATAGACGACATTACCCCGCACGATATGCGGTTCATATTCTTCCATTTCTTCGATGGTGCAACGGTACTTTTTTAGGTCGTCTAAAGTGGCAAAGCGCTGGACTTTTTGGGCAACCAGATCACCGTAGGGCATCGGATGACGCACGGCTACCACCTTCAAACCCTGCGCCATTAAAATTTCAATCACCTTGCGTGCCGTCTGACTTTTTCCACAACCGGTGCGAGTAGCACAGACTGAAATCACCGGTTTGGTGCTTTTCAGCATGGTTGCTTTTGGTCCGAGTAAGGTGAAATTCGCTCCCGCCGCATTGACGAGCGCTGAAAGCGCCATAACTTTCTGATAGGGCACATCACTATACGAAAAGATGCATTCGTCAACGTCGAATTTTTCAATTAGGTAGGTCAGCTCTTCCTCAGGGAAAATTGGAATGCCCTTTGGATAAAGTTTTCCAGCCAATTCGGACGGATATTTACGGTTGTCAATATTTGGGATTTGAGCCGCCGTGAAGGCGACGACATTAAATTGTTCATTGTCATGATAGTAAACATTGAAATTATGAAAATCACGACCAGCCGCGCCGATAATAACAATATTCCTGCGATTCATTATTTAATTCCTTTCATTGATTAATTGGTTTTAAAAAAATTTACTGGAAATGAAGGCGCAGGAAATTTATTTATAGCCAAAATGATAGGTCCAGAGTATCATAGCATTTTTATAACTATCTGTTCTTTCGACCGAGCCGGCGGCAGATACATCGTGAGTTATAGGGAGCAAAATGATTTTCACTTAATAAAGTTAGGTAAATTTATGTCGAATTTCAAGGGGCGGCGACTTGCTTCGTCAAGTTAAAGGCCTGCCAGATTAAAATTGCTTAAAAAATAATTCTCAGAATTTCCAATAAAATGGGAATTTGGAATTATTTCTAATATTTTTTAATGGATTTATGAGTAAATGCTGCGACTGCTTCCTTATTATAAAGAAAGGTAGTAAATCACATTCTTTTATTGATTTTTAATTGATGTTTAATTCTTGTTTAAGGCGATTGATCTGATCGCGTAGCTTAGCGGCTAATTCGTAATTTTCTTCTTCGATGGCGCTTTGGAGATTATTCTGCAATTCGAAGAGATGATCCAGATTCTGTATTTCTGGAAGGGAATCGTCTTTTTCTGGAGAATCTTTACGTTTGGAGTTCAGATATTGTCCAGCTTCCTGCATTACTTCCTCACTTACTTGAATAGGTGCTTTCATGCGAATTGCCAAGGCAATAGCGTCGCTCGGTCGAGCGTCTATATATAAATTTTTCTTGCTATTAGCCAGGCTGATTTCAATCTTGGCGTAAAAAGTTCCATCTATCAAATCACTGACAGTCACTGATAATATTTTAGCGCCTAAATCGTGTAAAATATTAACGAATAAATCATGAGTCATTGGGCGCGGCATTTTCACTTCCTCGATAGCGAGTGCTATGGATTGGGCTTCAAAAACACCTACTATAATCGGGAGCTGACGTTCGCCGCCGACTTCTTTTAAAAGGAGGGCATAGCCTTTGCTAGGCGGGTAAAAAATGATCTTATTGAGTGCGACTTTGATCATATTCTTATGTCTGAATATATCATAACTGTCAAGCAGAGTCAAGTATTAAAATAAGTTTCCCCTATTACATCTTATTTTTTGTAATACGCTTATAGGAGCTTCGTAAAAGTTTATAAACTTGCTGAACGCTATCGGCGGTGAGTAGATTTTTCTTTAGTGAACTGATCTTCTGAATATTTACCATTCGGATTAAGTCATTAATGTCAATCAAGGAGCTGACGCTCATACTGAAAGAGCGTACTTCCAAAGCCAGTAAACCGAGGATAGCGTAGGGATCGGAAGCCATTTCACCACAAACTGTGACTGGAAAGTTATTTTTTTGAGCAACATTTATTATTTGATTAATGGCTTGGAAAATTTTGGGGTGATAGTAGTTCTTGGAAACAGTATCGGCTCGTTTCAAACCAAGCAGAAAAAGCGCCAAGTCATTGGTGCCGACGCTAAAGAAATTCAGCAATTCAGTTAGTTTCTCCAGTTCGTCCAGAATACTTTTAGTTTCGACCATAGCACCGAGAGGAATGTTTCTATTAAAGGCATGTCCTTCTTTTTCTAAATCGGATTGGACTTGCCGGTAAATTTCAAGTACCTGTAAGATTTCATCGGAATTGGAAACCAGCGGGAACATAATTTTCAGCGGGCCGAACTGGCTGGCACGGAGCAAAGCCCGCAGTTGGGTGATTAAAATTCGCGGGTTGTCTAAACAGAAACGAATCCCACCCCAGGTGTCAAAGACCGCATCTTTTTGAAACATTTCCATATTAAGAATAGCCATCATTTTCTCGCGACCAAAATCGAAAGTGCGAAAGGTAGTTGGTTTGCCCTGCATAGCCATTGTTATCTGGCGATAAGCCCTAAATTGTTCTTCCTCATTAGGGAGATCGTCGCGTTCAAGACATAGATATTCCGTTCGGAATAGACCTATCCCGTCAATCAGACTCAGGTTGATATTTTTAACTTCAGAAAGGAATCCGGCATTCAGCAGAATTTCGATTTTGATTCCGTCACGGGTGATGGCTTGGGGTATGGTTTCATTTAGACGCTGACGACGTATTTCTAATTCCCGAAGTTTTACTGCGTATTTCTTAAGCACGGACGGTTTGGCATCGACAATAACTATTTCACGGTCAGCATCCAGAATAACTTGGTGACTTTTGCCGATTAGGTCAATCTCATTGACATTGGATAAGTAGGGAATTCCAAATGCTCGGGCTAGAATTCCCGAATGTGAATCCATCCCACCGATACGAGTAATGATTCCCAGTATTTTCTGATTATGTAATTGAATTAGTTCAGATGGTGAAATCCGCTCACCGACGTATATTACTCTTTCGGGTATCTGAGGGAGGTCAAGTTGTTCCTCCGTCGAAAGATGACGAAACATACGTTTTTTGATATCCTGGAGATCAATCAGACGCTCTTGCTGAAATTGGTTCATAGTCTTTAACAAAGCGTTCTCATACCACTCCATTGCGGCATCATAAGCCCAGATCACATTACGATGCTCCTGCCGCACCATATCGGTCATTTTTTGGACTAGGTCTACATCAGCTAATGTCATTATTTGAGCGTCAATCAGCCGGGCGTGTTCTTCATCGAGGTGCTTCATTACCATATCGCGCACCTGATTTAATTCCTCCGTTGCACGTTGAGTAGCTCGGTGGAATTTTTCCAGCTCGGCTTCGACTTCAGACTGATCTATATAAGTATGGGGAATCGCGACTTTTCCGGTTTCAACGTAGTATGCCGAGCCAATAGCAACGCCTGGGGAGATTCGGATGCCTTTAAGAATCTTCACTTTTTTATTCCGTATTGAATTTATTAGCTACCAGTTCAACTATGGCGGCTAAGGCTTCCTGTTCGTCAGGACCATCAACCTCGATAGTGACCTCGGCGTTCGGCTCGACCGCTAAAACCAGTACACCGAGAATGCTCTTAGCATTGACGCGCACATTTTTATAGATTAGAAATATATCGGATTTGAAACGGGAACAAAGGGTAACCAGAACGGTAGCCGGTCGAGTATGCAGACCATGCCGATTTAGAATTTTAACGGTTTGTCTGACCATCTTAGGATTGACGTCCCGCTATTAATTCTATTAAATTAATCAAGTCGCTTTGTAATTGATCAGGCATATTGTGCAATCTTTCGCGGGCATTTTTAAAAAGCCGGGCGATCATAGCTTCCGTCTGTTGAATTGAACCGCGTTTGGTCAATTGTTGAACGATAGCCTGCCGATTACCGGCATTGGCTTTGAGGAAATTAAGTAAATCGGCGCGCTGACTGGCTGGCAATTCATTCAGCGCCATAATAATAGGAAAAGTTTTTTTCCCTGCGGTGAGATCGCTCCCGAGACTTTTACCCATTTCAGCTTGGTCAGCTGTCAGCTCCAGTAAATCGTCCTGAATCTGAAAGGCTTGTCCCAATTCCAAGCCAAAAAGATAGAGATTATTTACCACCTTCGGACTGGAATCGGCGATGATCGCCGCCAGCTGACAGGCTAATCCCAGAAGTCGGCCGGTTTTGCGAGCAATCATATTCAGATAATCAGTGAGATCAATCTCATCATATTTTTCATAAGCCAGGTCGAATGCCTGGCCATCGCAAATTTCCAGCATAGCTTGACTGAAGTGAGTGCCAATCTGATCGAGACGCTCGGATTTGGTTTGCATTAGAGTGCGAAAAGCCAGCGCCATCAAAGCATCACCGGTCAAGATAGCGGTATTGACATTCCATTTCACATGAACGGTCTGCTGACCGCGTCGGATGGTGTCATTGTCCATAATATCGTCATGCACTAGGGTGAAAGTATGCATAATTTCAATCGCCAGAGCGGCGGGTATGAGATTTTTCAGGCTGGCACCTAAATTTTCACCGACTAATAACACCAGAATCGGTCGCAAGCGTTTGGCTTTGGCATTCAGGCTAAAGCGCATCGGTTGGACGAGTTCACTCGAGATTCCCGATAAATCAATTTTACTTAGTTCGCGATCGATTTCTTCTTTGAGTCGTAAGATTTTAGTGCCGAAGTCAACTGACATAAATCCTCATCCGAAAATACACTTCCAAGTTTACAATAATTTTCAAGGAAAAAAAATTAGACCCCATTCGTGTAAAACTTTATCAAAGTCTAAATTCGCCGAATTCGCGCAATTTATTAAGCACCAAATCACGGATTTCATCCAAGCGTTCGGCGGTTTTCGCCTCAAAGCGAGTCACAATCACCGGCTGAGTGTTGGAAGCCCGTACCAATCCCCAGCCATCGCCGAATTTGATTCGCACACCGTCAACATCTATGCAGTCGTAATGAGACTTGAAATAGGCGGCCGCCTGCTCGGCGATCTTGAATTTCGTGGGGTCGTCCTTACATTCCAGACGAATTTCCGGTGTGCTGAAATAGCGGGGTAAGCGCGCGATTTTAGCGGAAATTTTTTCATTGCCCCGCGCAATCAAACGAGCGAGTCGCGCCGCCACATAAACGGCATCGTCATAACCGAAATATTCGTCGCCTATAAATAGATGTCCGCTCATTTCACCAGCGAAGGGCGCATTTTCGTCCTTCATTTTCTGTTTAATAAGAGAATGGCCAGTTTTCCACATAATCGGTTTGGCGCCGTAAGCTATGATCATTTCTTCTAGTGCCTGTGAACATTTGACATCGAAAATAACCGGCACACCCGGTCGGGCAACTTCTTCAAGGAACAGAATCATAAGGTAATCAGCCCAAATGATTTGTCCGAGATCATCAACCACTCCGATGCGGTCGGCATCACCGTCGAATGCCACCCCGAAATCGTAGCCGCCTTTCTGTACTTCTGCGATTAAGTCTTTCAAATTTTTGGGAACCGTCGGATCAGGATGATGATTTGGGAATCTGCCATCAACCTCACAGTAGAGTTCTGTAACCTGACATCCAATTTTTTTAAAGATTTCCGGAGCGGTCAGAGATGCGGCGCCATTACCGCAATCCATAGCAATTTTCAGAGGACGAGCTAATTGGATTTTGGATATGATCATTTGTTTGTATTCTTCCAGCAAAGATTTTTCGCTCACTTTTCCAGCGCCATCGGCAAAAACGCCTTTTTCAATGATATTTTTAATACGTTGGATTTGCTTCCCAAATACTGCCTTTTTATCCAGACTTATCTTAAAGCCGTTCATATCCGGTGGATTATGACTGCCAGTAATTTGGATAGCACCATCTACCGGCAAGACGTACATACTGTAATAATTGACCGGTGTCGGCACGATACCCAGATCAATAATATCTATGCCGGTTGATAATAGCCCTTTGGTCAAAACAGATTTTAAGTGCGGCGTCGAAAGTCGGATATCGCCGCTGAGCGAAATGGTTTGGGCATTTTTTTCCCGAAAGTAAGTGCCGATTCCCTTACCCAGCAATTCAACTACTTCATCACTGAAATCGTCAGCTACGACGCCCCGAATATCATATTCGCGGAAAATATACGGATTCATTCAGTCCTCCTAAGATTGATTTTTCCAAAAACCTCTGCGGATGTTTCGGAGTTTGGACTATTTTTTTTTCTGGTAATTATAATTTCAGTCGAGATCATCTTTTTATCATAAGATATATAAAAGCGATGACTTTTAAAAGAGTGATTAAACGATTAATTGTTTGATTCAGATTTCAGACATTTCTAAGAGACTTTGGGATAATTCTCAAATAGCAATTCGATATTTAGCCAAAAACCAGACGGCAAATAATAACTGCCATTATCAATCCCACCGCATCGCCGACCAGTCCCGCCGCAATCGAGTGACGGACCCGCCGCACTCCAACTGAACCGAAATAAACCGCTACTACATAGAAAGTCGTTTCAGTACTGCCCCACATAGTCGAGGCGACGCGTCCGATGAATGAATCCGGTCCATGCTGTTTCATTAATTCTGTAACCAATCCCAGCGCGCCGCTTCCGGACAAAGGTCGCATCAAAGCCACCGGCAGAGTCTCAGCTGGCATTCCAATGAGGTTCGTTATCGGTGAAAACAAAGCAACGAATATATCCATTGCACCCGAAGCTCGAAACATTCCGATTGCTACCAAAACAGCTACAAGATAGGGAATAATTTTGATAGCGACTGAGAAGCCTTCTTTAGCGCCATCAATGAAAGCCTCATAAACCTTTACTTTATTACGCCAAGCTAATATCAGAATGGCAAAAATCAGAACTGGAATAAGCCAGATAGAAAAAATTTGCATTATCCTAACAAACAACCCGGGTGAAAGTTCAGAGCTGTTCTGGGCAAGGGTTTGGAGTGTATCAGCTACCGCAGGCAAATTTGAATCAAGCATGATTTACTCCTTCTGAGTTAGATTTTTTGGGCAGGTTCGGATCAGATTTACGAATGGAGGGCAATCGCTGGAAAAGCTTGGCGGCTGTAACACCCGCAATCGTGGCGCAAGTTGATGAAATAATTGTGGTGCCAATTATTTCGAATGGATTAGCTGAACCGAGTTGAGCGCGCACCGCAATAACAGTCATTGGAATCAGACAGATTGTACCGGTATTTAGTGCCAAGAAGGTTACCATATCATTCGTTGCGGTATCTTTAGATTGGTTTAGAGACTGTAATTCTTCCATAGCTTTCAAGCCCAGTGGGGTGGCCGCATTGCCTAATCCCAACCAGTTGGCTATCATATTCATCAACATTGAACCGATAGCCGGATGATCGGAAGGAATGGAAGGGAATAAAAATTTGGCTATCGGACGGATTGCCCGCGAAAGGATTTTTATTATACCGCCTTTTTCGGCAATTTTCATAATGCCAAGCCAGAGCGCCATAATTCCGATTAAGCCCAGGGCAATTTCAACCGCCGCGGCCGCATTATCGAATGCCGCCTTCATAACTAGCTCGATGCGTCCATTTAAGGCGCCGACAATCAGAGCAATCAACATCAAACCTAACCAGATAAAATTCATATTAGCCTCTTCATTTTTCTAATTAAAAATAAAATGACTTTGTTGCCATCAAATAGTGGAAATAAACATCATCGTTGGTCATAGGAAATATTATGCAAGCCGGATGAACTAAGCCATTCTTGAATTATCCTCAAGGTTTGACCATCTGCTGCAAAACCAATCAAAAAATAAAAACGTCTCAAGGAAGTCAAAAATAAAGTAGCTGGATTCAGCCTCATTGGAAATTAATTTATAGTCGAAATGGCTGAAAGTCAATGTAGGAAAGAATTACAGTTTTCCCATAAGTGATTTAGTTCGAGGGAAAATTTTATATTTTACGGTTTAGTCAGAACATAGATTAAGATAGCGGCGATTGATTATATTATCAGCCCAGAATAAACCGATAATAGTTTTGGCATCGGTAATCTTGCCCTGGTAAAGGAGATTCATAGCCGCATTGATTGACATAGGAATAATTTCAATTAATTCGTCATCATCCGGGCGTGTGTCACATTTTTGGAGTTCGTCTGCCCAAAATAAGTGCAGACATTCATTGCTGTAGCCAACGCAGGTATGAATTAGGCTGAGTTTAGTAAGTTTTTGGGCTGAATATCCGGTTTCTTCGGCTAATTCACGCCGGATGGTCTGATCCGGGTTTTCGTCCGGATCAATTTTTCCAGCTGGTAGTTCCAGCATTATTTGCCTGACGGGATAGCGAAATTGCTTTATCAGAAGAATCTGGCCGTTTCCCAGATAAGGAATGACTACTGCGGCTCCCGGATGCTTGATCCATTCGCGGTTGGAAGTTTTACCATTAGGCAGGCGAACTTCATCGCGATAAACCTGTAATAAGCGCCCATTAAAAACACGTTTACTATTGATACATTTTTCTTCAAAATCCATATTTTTATACCCAAAAATCCTTTTTATAATTTTATCAAAAAATGACGATTTTTGATAAAAATACGTCAGCCTTTTTAAAGTATTTCTATGAAAATTTAGCCGTGAAGATAAAAGGAGAGGAGGCGTTCTATTATTAACGGGAGGAGTTCCCAAGGAAGGAGGGAAGTTGGATGAAACTCATCCTGAAATGGGAGTGATGTCCCACTCAGTGAACGCCTCCTCTTTAATCCTTTTTCAAATATCGTAAACTTTAACAATTATTTTTCAATTAAGTTCCGGCTAAATTTATTTAATCACCTGGAACAAAGCAAGGATTATCAATGCCGGAAAATTTTATTGAAATATGGGGAAATAATCAAAGTTCAATAGGTGGTTTCTCCTCGGAAAGAGGTTAAAATTCTTGATTATCGTGTTCGTTTCCAATAAATTTGCAAGTTATTATGAAAGTTCGTATTAATTCGCTCAAATATGGAAAGCAGATGATCAGAGCAGCTCTCGGGGGCGATGAGCTGGATGTCGCTGACCTTGATCTAAGCGCCCCGGTGGCGGTAATGCTGAACATTGACAGGGGCACCACAGAAATAAAAATAGATGGTAAAGTTGAATCCATCGCCCGATTTGGCTGCGATCGTTGTTTGGAAAGTTTTTCGATGCCAATAAGTGGAACTTTCGCAATCATTGCTACCTATTCCGAATCTAATGTGAAAATAGACGATGAAAATGTTATCCAACTTTCATCAATGACAAATGAAATTGACATAACTACCCAAATTCACGACACTCTTTTATTGAGTATACCGATGAAAATCCTCTGCCAAGAAGATTGTCAGGGACTTTGCCCGATATGCGGTGCTAATCATAACAAGACTGAATGTCATTGCAATGTCGCTGAGCCTGATGCCCGCTGGGATTCATTAAAAAAACTAACCATAAAAATTACGGAGGACCAATAAATTGCCACAACCGAAACGTAGAACATCAAAATCAAGAAGAGATAAACGCCGGACTCATCAAGTCCTGACCGAAGCCACGGTCGTTAAGTGCCCTCAATGTAAAGAACCTAAATTACCGCACCGAGCCTGCCCCAATTGTGGCTATTACCGTGGGCGGCCGGTAATTATACCTAAAGAAAAATAGGGCTTTAGCTGGTTGAAATTTTCACAAGCAGTCCGATGGTATGCCATATCCTGAAATTTAACTGGGTCAGAGACAAGAATAGAGGTTAAGGAAAATTTCTAATGAAAAAACCTAAATCTACTATTACTGCGTTTGGGATGTATGTACCCGAACGTATTTTAACCAACGCTGACCTGGAGAAAATGGTTGACACGACCGATGAATGGATCCGTACTCGGACCGGGATTCGCGAACGTCACATTGCTGCCGAAGATGAGGCGACTTCGGCTATGGCTATCAAAGCCTTTCAGGATCTTCAACGACGCTTTAATGTCGATCCTCTGACGATTGATTTGATTATTGTGGCTACCATTTCTCCCGATATGTTCTTTCCATCAACTGCCGCCTTGATTCAAGAAGGCATCGGGGCTAAAAATGCCTATGGATTCGATCTCTCGGCGGCTTGTTCGGGATTCATTTATGCTCTAGCTAATGCCGCCCAATTCGTGGAAAATGGTACTTGCCGCCGAGTATTGGTGTTTGGTGCTGATATGATGAGTAGCATTACCGATTATACCAATCGCGATACCTGTGTGCTTTTCGGAGACGCGGCGGGTGTGGTTTTGCTCGAGCCAACTCCTCCCGGGGACGACTCAGGCATTATTGATTTTATCTTAAAAATGGATGGATCGGGCAAAGATTATTTGTATATGCTGGGTGGTGGTAGTTTGCATCCAGCCACAGCCGAAACCGTAGCTAAGAAAATGCACTATATTTACCAAGAAGGTAAAACTGTATTCAAATTCGCTGTCAAGAGTATGGCTGACATCTCTCTTGAGTTACTGGAACGTAATGGTTTGACTGGTAAAGACATCAAATTATTCATTCCCCATCAAGCCAATAAACGAATTATAGATGCTTCAGCTGATCGTTTAAAATTATCAGATGAACAGGTAATGATCAATATTGATCGTTATGCCAATACCACGGCGGCAACTATCCCACTGGCGCTGGTTGAGGGATTCGATCAGAAACGGATCAAGCGCGGAGACTTGGTTTTGATGGCGGCTTTCGGTGGGGGTTTTACCTGGGGCAGTCTTCTTTTACGCTGGGGCATTCCGAATGACTAAAGTTGCCTTTATATTTCCCGGTCAGGCTTCGCAATTTGTCGGGATGGGTCGCGATTTTTATGAAAGCAGTGCTCTGGCGCGCCAGTATTATGACCTAGCTGAAACTCGGCTCGGTTTTCCGTTAAAAAAATTTTCCTTCGAAGGCCCGCTGAGTGAATTGACCAAAACCCGCATTACCCAACCGGCGATTTTCGTGTTATCTTGTATCATATTTTTCGAATTGAAAGCGCGCGGCTACCTCCCTGATATGGTTGCCGGACATAGTCTCGGCGAATACTCAGCCCTGGTTGCCTGCGGCGCTCTGACCTTCGAGGATGGGCTTGATCTGGTAAAAATACGGGCTGAACAGATGCAGATTGCCTCGGAGCAAAAACCCGGAACAATGGCCGCTATTGTTGGTCTGGATTATGACCAGGTTAAGAAGATAATCAGTGAATCTAATTTTTCTGGCATTTGTCAGATTGCTAATTGTAATTCTCCTAACCAAATAGTAATCAGCGGCGATGTTTACAAAGTACAGGCTTTAATGACTGATTTAAAAAAAGCCGGTGCTAAAATGGCTGTGGAGTTATCAGTCGGCGGAGCCTTTCATTCCGATTTAATGCAACCAGCCAGTGAAGCCCTGAAGGAAGCTCTAACCAAAACCGAGTTCAAAACGCCGGACTGTCCAATTTATTCTAATGTCACCGCTACGGCTACGCGCAATCCGCAGGAAATTCGTAACCGACTCTACCAGCAATTGACTTCCCCAGTGCTCTGGACTGACACGATCAGGAATATGATTGCTGACGGAGCGGAAATCTTCGTGGAGGTTGGACCCGGGAAAGTTCTACAGGGATTAGTCAAACGAACCTCGGCTGATGTTAATGTAACAGGCGTTTCTAAATTCAGCGAATTGGAGCAGATCGCATGGAATTAACTTTCAAAGATAAAATAGTGATTGTCACTGGTTCGGGGAGAGGGATAGGTTTGACCATCGCTCAGACTTTTGCCGAGAATGGCGCCACCGTGATTTTAAGCGATTACAATCAGGAATCACTGGCTGATGCTGTTGCTCTTTTTAAGGCAAAAAATTTTCCTTTTGATGCCCTTCCTTGTGATGTAACCAACTCTACTGAAGTACAAAATTTAATTGAAAGCATTATTCAAAAATATACTCGTATTGACGTTCTAATCAATAATGCTGGTGTAACCCGCGACGCCATCCTTTTGCGAATGAAGGAAGAGCAATGGGACGCAGTTATCAATACCAATTTAAAAGGCGTTTTTCTGGTTTGCCGAGCGGCCGCAAAGTATTTTCTGAAACAGCAATCGGGCAAAATCATCAACATTAGCTCGGTAGTGGGCTTGACTGGCAACATCGGTCAATCTAATTATGCGGCCAGTAAAGCCGGTGTGATCGGCTTTTCCAAATCGCTGGCTAAGGAAATGGCTTCTCGGAATATAACGGTCAATGTCATCGCGCCTGGATTCATTGACACGGCTATGACAGCCGCTTTGTCGGATGAAGTTCGAACGCAATTTTTAAGGAATATTCCTTTGAATAGAATGGGGACGCCGCAAGAAGTGGCTAATGCGGCGCTATTTTTAGCTTCGCCGCTGGCTGATTATATCACCGGACAGGTGCTTAAAGTTGACGGCGGTATGGTAATGTAAACTAACTTAGGAGGATATGATGAGTAACTTCGAAAAAGTTCAAGAAATCGTGGCTGAAAAATTAGGGATCGAAAAATCCAAAATTACGATGGAAGCTTCTTTCATTGACGATCTTGGAGCCGATTCACTGGACACGGTGGAGCTGATTATGAAGATGGAAGAGGATTTCGGCATTGAAATTCCTGACGAAGATGCTGAAAAGCTAAAAACAGTCGGTGATGTTGTCAATTATCTCGACTCCAAATTAAAATAACCCAGTCTATGCCCAAACGTGTAGTTGTGACCGGAATGGGCGTCATTTCCCCGGTTGGAAATGACGTCCCATCTTTCTGGTCGAATTTGTTAAATGGCGTCAGTGGCGTCGATTACATTAAGTCTTTTGATGCCAGCGGATATTCTACTCAGATCGCCGCCGAGGTGCGCGATTTTGATCCTCTGAAGTACTTCACTCAAAAGGATATCAATCGAATGGATCGCGTTACTCAATTCGGATCGGCGGCCGCCAAACAGGCTGTATATGACTCAGGATTAATTGAATCTGGTTTCTCAGCCGAACGAGTAGGAGTAATCGTCGGATCGGGCATTGGTGGAATCAGTACCCTGGAAGCCCAGCATCAAATTCTGATGACCAAAGGCCCTCGCATGGTGAGTCCGCTCTTTATCCCGATGATGATTCCGGATATAATTCCCGGCCAAATTGCGATGGACTTTGGTTTCTGCGGTCCAAACTATGGTGTGACTTCCGCTTGTGCTACTGGTTCACATGCCATTGGAGTCGCCTATCAACATATCTGTAATGGAACTGCTGACGTAATGATAACCGGTGGCGCGGAAGCCGCTATAACCCCGCTGGCAATCGCTGGTTTCGCCAATATGAAAGCCCTCTCACGATGTAATAATGCGCCACAAAAAGCCAGCCGGCCATTCGATAGCAAACGTGATGGCTTCGTAGTAGGTGAAGGATCCGGCATCGTAGTCCTCGAAGAATTGGAACATGCCCTGAACCGGAAGGCTAAAATTTATGCCGAAATCGTCGGCTTCGGTTTCTCAGCCGATGCCTATCATATCACTGCTCCTCATCCGGAAGGCAAGGGAGCGATTATTTCTATGGAAAACGCCATCCGAATGTCAGGCTTGCCGAAATCAGCATTCGGCTACATCAATGCCCACGGTACCTCCACCCCGTTAAATGATCGTAACGAAACGATCGCCATTAAAGCTGTTTTCGGCGAGCAGGCTTACCAGATTCATATCAGTTCTACCAAATCAATGACCGGGCATCTTTTAGGTGCGGCTGGCGGAATCGAATTCATTACTCTGGCGCTTGCACTCCAGAACCAGATTATACCGCCCACTATTAATTATGAATTTCCCGACCCGGAGTGCGATTTAAACTATACGCCCAACATTGCTCAGAAAGCAACCCTAGTAGCTGGATTAAGTAACAATTTTGGTTTTGGGGGGCACAATGCCGTCCTGGCCGCCAAAGTTTACAAGCCGGAAAATTGAAAGTATCGGTAAAAAATTGGTTTCGCAGGATTTCGCCAATTGAGGAGGAAATAGGATACGTTTTCCGTAATAAAGCTCTATTGGAACAGGCTCTTACTCACCGCTCGCGTTCGGTGAATGGCGAAAAATCCTATGAGCGATTAGAATTTCTCGGCGACGCCGTTCTGGCTTTTATCGTCGCCGAGATTTTATTTGAAAAATACCCGGATAAAAGTGAGGGCGAACTGACGATGCATCGCTCAGCTCTCGTAAATGGAAATGCCCTGGCACGCGTTGGTAGTAAATTGGGAATCGAAAAAGCAGTCATCGTCGAAAAGGGTTTAAATCTCAAAAATCCGCCGACTCTGCATAAATTACTCGCTAGTATTGTCGAATCTTTAATCGGTGCAATCTATCTTGACCGTGGACTACGCCCAGCCCGCAAGTTCGTTCAACGCTGGATTATACCATCAACAGCCGAAGGCAAAGTCGTCAGTAATTTTAATTACAAGGGACGGCTTTTCGAATATTGCCAGAAAAATGGACGCAACTTACCGGTTTTTAAAGTACTAAGAGTTTCTGGGCCGGATCATGCCAAGAAATATGAAGTTGCGGTCTATATCAATGGTCAAAAAATGGGATATGGCGTTGGTCGTCAGAAACGCAATGCCGAACAGAAAGCCGCTCATGAAGCTCTGCAAAAATTGATGCCTGAACACACTATTGCCGGAAATTAGATAAAAAATTCATAATATTATTTTGAAAATCCGGTTGAATTTCGCGATTGACATTTAAATATTTGGTAATTATTCAGAAATGGTACAGTAAGCCTAGTCAATATTTGGACCTAAAAATTTTTGATTTAAGCAAATTCGATTTGTACCAATGAAGTTTCCTTCGATTGATAAGCCTTCAAAGAATTTAGTAATATCGAATTAACTATTTAATTATTAGTTATTAATAAGGTTAATGAGAGGTAAAAATGGAAGTGACACAGAAAATCGGATTGCTAGATTGGGCCGTAGTGGCAATATATTTTGCGCTAATTTTTGGCATTGCAATTTATTATTACCGGCGGGCTGGGGAAAACACTGGTGAATTTTTTCTCTCCGGAAGGAATTTACCCTGGTGGTTAGCCGGAACTGCCATGGTAGCGACAACCTTCGCGGCTGATACTCCTTTGGCTGTTACGGAGCTCGTCGCTAAGAATGGTATTGCCGGTAATTGGCTATGGTGGAATCTGGCTATTGGTGCGATGCTGACGGTCTTTTTCTTTGCTCGACTATGGCGCCGAGCTGGAATTATGACTGATGTAGAATTTACCGAGATGCGGTATTCCGGTAAAACGGCGGCGGCTCTACGCGGATTCCGAGCCCTATATCTGGGTATTTTTATGAATACAATTGTTATGGGATGGGTACATAAAACCATGGAGAAAATATTCCATGTCACGATCCCAGGGATTGACCCGTTTCTTTTAGTAGCAATTGTCGCTGGTATTGTCGCAATTTACGCTTCAGCTTCCGGCCTGCTTGGGACGGCTCGTACCGACAGTTTCCAGTTTGTATTTGCTATGACTGGTTGCATTATATTGGCTGTTATAGTCATCCGACTGCCAGAGGTTGGTGGAGCCGTCAAAATGAAAGCTCAATTGGCACCGCAGGTTCTTGATTTCTTTCCCAAAGTAGGGCGGATTAACGGAGAGGGAATTACTGGTGGGGTACTATCTCTATCATTGGGTGCCTTTATTGCCCATATCGGACTGCAATGGTGGTCGTCCTGGTATCCAGGGGCTGAACCAGGCGGCGGTGGTTACATTGCGCAACGCATGATGTCTGCTAAGAATGAAAAACACAGCCTTTTGGCAACTCTCTGGTTCACAATAGCGCATTATACTTTACGTCCATGGCCTTGGATTATTGTAGCTCTTTCGGCATTGGTGATTCTACCGCGAGCCTCAAGTACCGATATACTTCAGCAAGAAAATCCGGTACTTTACCATCAGGTCGTTGAAGCGTATAAAAATCCTGATCTTATGAAATCTAATCCGCTTGCTTCTACCCCGGAATTTCAAAATTTTTACGAAAAATATGAAAATACCGTCGATCCCGGAGTTATGTATCCTAAGATGATGTTACGTTACTTACCTACAGGAATTTTAGGTCTATTGATTGCGACTTTTTTAGCCGCTTATATGTCAACTATCTCTTCCCAATTAAACTGGGGCACATCATATATTATAAATGATTTTTACCGAAGATTCCTGCGTAAAAAGGCTAGTGAAAAACATTATGTATTGGTCTCCCGAATTGCAATGCTGATTATGATTGTATTTTCATTATTCGTCACGAAATATTTCCTGACTACTATATCAGGAGCATGGGAATTTATCATCAACGCTAGTGCGGGGATGGGTGCAGTTCTCATTTTACGCTGGTTTTGGTGGCGTATCAATGCCTGGTCGGAAATTGCGGCTATGATTGCACCACTAATTATCTATCCAATTGCACGGTATAAATTCGGACTGCAGTCCCCGATAACGCTTTATCCGGTAGTCCTAGGTACTACGATTGTTTGGCTACTGGTGACTTTTTTAACCAAACCGGAAAAAGACTCTACTCTTACCAGCTTTTATCGTAAGGTGCATCCTGGTGGTCGCGGTTGGAAGAAAATTGCTGAACAATTACCTGATGTCAAGGGCGATAGTGGTTTCGGCCGAGCATTTATCTGCTGGATTTTTGGGGTTTTGCTGGTCTATGCCAGCCTGTTTGGAATAGGAAAAATCATTTTTCACGAATATCTTTTAGCAGGAGTGTATTTTTTAGTGGCTGGGATCAGTGTCTGGATTATAATCCATAATTTGAATGCAGTGGGTTGGAAAACGTTGAAAGAATAGAAATCTGAAAATAATTATCATTTCGGAAATTATCTATGTAGGGTATATTTTTAATGTAGGAGAAAAATATGGAGTGTCGTCAGGTACAAAATAAAAGGAATTGCAATTGTAGCTATGAACCCTGTAATCGAAAAGGTGTTTGTTGTGATTGCGTTCGTTATCATCTGCGGTCGAGGCAACTACCGGCTTGTTTTTTCCCCGATGATGTTGAGCGCACTTATGATCGCTCTTTTGAAAAATTCACTGAATTAGTCCAAAGAGGAAAAGTATAGCCGATAAAAGAAATGAAACGTCATTTTTACTGGTTAAAATTAATTATTTGCGAGGCTTTGATGTTCAATTTAAACAATTTAGCGGTTGAACCCGGAGAAATAAGGCAACTTCCCAAGCCGGACGCAGTCGGTAAAGTCCCAATTGAGACGACTTTGAACCAACGCCGTTCGGTGCGAACATTCCAGAATGAGCCGTTGTCCGAAAAGGAAATTGCCCAGTTGCTTTATGCGGCGCAGGGAATCAGCGACTCTTCACAGGGGTTGCGGACGGCGCCCTCAGCCGGGGTGACATATCCGCTGGAAATTTATCTCGTGACGGCGGAGGGAATTTTTCACTATTTGCCGGAACGCCATGCCATCGTATTAAAAAAAGCCGGTGATTGTCGCGATCATTTAGCCGAAGCCAGTCTGGGACAGAATTCCGTTCGCACTGCACCAGCCATCATCGTTTTTAGTGCAGTTTATGAGCGGACGATGCGCCGTTATCATAAGCGTGGTGAGCGCTACGTCCATATAGAAGTTGGTCATGCCGCACAAAACGTTCATCTACAGGCAGTGGCGCTCGGACTGGCTTCTGTGCCGGTGGGAGCTTTTAATGACGAGGCAGTCGCCAGAGTCATTGGTGTTGAACGGAACGAACGAGTGCTTTATCTAGTGCCGGTTGGCCGAAAGCGCTGAACCTCCGTATATTTTATAAAAAAACATCACATTCCGCTAGCGAATGCAGAAAATTTATCTTATTTATCGATAAGTTTTCAGTTAGCTATAAGAAAACCGATGCCTTTCTACTCTTAATTGGCTAAATTTCACCTAATATTTGATATTTCAAAAAATTGGAGTCTAAAGAATGTTACGTAGTCAGGATTATATTAAGATCGAAGATCAGTATGGTGCTCATAATTACCAGCCGCTGGACGTAGTTTTGACCCGCGGTCAGGGAATCTGGCTCGAGGATGTCGAAGGCAAAAAGTATATGGATTTTCTGGCGGCTTACTCGGCGGTCAATCAGGGGCATTGTCATCCACGTCTGGTCAAAGTTATGCAAGAGCAATGTGCCCGTCTGACGCTGACCTCGCGCGCTTTTCGTAATGACCAATGGCCGCTACTAGCCAAAGAACTTTGTGAACTAACTGGTTACGAAATGGTATTACCGATGAACTCCGGGGCGGAAGCAGTCGAAACAGCGATCAAAGCCGCCCGCAAATGGGGTTATTTATACAAAGGCATTGCCAGAGACAAAGCTGAAATCATCGTTTGCACGGGCAATTTTCACGGTCGCACCACGACGATTATTTCTTTCAGCACCGATGAACAATACAAAGACGGATTTGGTCCGCTAACGCCCGGCTTTGTCGCCATAGAATATGGTTCGATTGATGAGCTGAAAAAGGCTATCAATCCCAATACGGTTGCCTTTCTGGTCGAACCGATTCAAGGCGAAAGCGGTGTTATCGTGCCACCGGAGGGATGGCTAAAGGCATCTTCCGAAATTTGTCGCGAAAATAAGGTTTTGTTAATTGCCGATGAAATTCAGAGCGGGCTGGGGCGCACGGGTAAACTCTTTGCCTGCGAACATGAAAATGTTCGACCGGACGTAGTAATTATTGGCAAAGCGCTTTCCGGCGGAATGTATCCCGTCTCAGCCGTAGTTGCTTCTCAGGAAATTCTGGGGGTTTTCAAACCCGGCGATCATGGCTCAACCTATGGTGGAAATCCCTTAGGCAGTGCCATTGCTCGCGAAGCTCTCAAAATTATTATTGATGAAAAATTGCCGCAGAAATCCGCCGAATCCGGTGCTTATTTAATGCGAAAATTAAATGAAATCGAGAGTCCGTACATCGAACAAATTAGAGGCAAAGGTTTGTGGGTTGGCATCGTTTTGAAACCATCAGCCGGAGGCGCTCGCCACTTCTGTGTGGCGTTGCAGGAGCGTGGCATTCTGGCAAAAGAGACTCATGAAAATGTCATTCGCCTAGCGCCGCCGCTAAATATTACCCGAAGTGAACTCGACCAGGCGATCGCAATATTGCAAGAAGTTTTGACTCAATAATATCTGAAAAAACTAAACTCATAAGAGTTAAAAACTAGCAGGAGGTTTATTTGAAAGAAGCAATCGAAGGATTAAAAACGGCCAGTCTATGGCGCTATTTTTCTGAAATGAGCCAGATTCCGCGCGAATCCAAACACGAGGAAGCCGTAATTGCCTGGCTCGAATCAGTTGCTAAAAAATTGAATCTTCCCTATCGCAAAGATGATGTCGGTAATATTGTCATTTCTAAACCGGCCTCTCCCGGTTATGAAAACCGCACGCCGGTAGTTATACAGGGGCATGTTGATATGGTTTGTGAGAAGAACAGCGGCACTGTCCATGATTTCCGAAAAGACCCGATAGAATTGGTTCGTGACGGCGAGTATATAAGGGCTAATGGTACTACTCTCGGTGCCGATAATGGCATCGGTGTAGCGGCCGCCCTGGCGATTCTTGAGGATAAAACTTTAGCACACCCGCCGCTCGAAGCTCTTTTTACCATTGACGAGGAAACCGGCTTAACAGGCGCAAACTCCTTAAAGCCTGGATTTATTAAGGGCAAAATCCTACTGAATTGTGATTCGGAAGAAGATGGCGCTTTGTATGTCGGTTGTGCCGGTGGAAAACAAACCGATCTATTTTTCGATATTAACTGGGAAAAAGCGCCTCAACAAATGGCTAATGTTGCCCTAAAAATTTCCGGGCTGAAAGGCGGTCATTCCGGACTGGATATTGACCAGGGGCGTGCCAATGCTATCAAGCAATTGAACCGCATAGTTTGGAAAGCCGCTGAGAAATATGACTTTCGGCTTTATTACTTGGAAGGCGGCAGTAAACATAATGCCATTCCGCGCGAAGCCGTTTATAAATTGCTGATAAAACCGGCTGATTTAGCTAATTTCGAGACCGAGATTGCCAAATTTGAAAAAATATTAAATAACGAGTATAAAGACGTTGAACGTGGCATTAAACTGACAGTTGAAAATTTAAATGAATACCCGAAGCAGGTTTTCACGAAGGAATTTCAAGCGCGAGTATTGAACTGCCTCTATGCCATCCCGCACGGTGTCAAGAGAATGAGCCCCACAATCAAGGGATTGGTGCAGACCTCGACCAATGCCGCCATTGTCAGTACGAATGATAAACAGATCAGAGTTCTTACCAGTCAGAGAAGTTCGGTTGCCTCCGAAATCGAGGGCTTAGCTGATAAAGTCAAAGCTTGTGGTCTTTTAGCCAACGCCGAAGTAGTTCAAAGTGGAGGTTATCCGTCTTGGACTCCTAATATGGATTCGAAGATTCTAACATTGATGAAAAAGGTTTATGCCGATCTTTTTGGCGTTGAACCCCAGGTCAAGGCTATTCACGCCGGACTGGAATGTGGTATTATCGGGGCTACTTCACCGGGTATGGATATGATTTCATTTGGTCCAACTATCGAGGGGGCACATTCGCCAGACGAACGCGTCGAAATCAAGACTGTCGAGAAATTCTGGCGGCTGTTGGTCGAGACACTCAAACGAATCGAATAATTGCTAGATTCGTATAGATTGAAAACCACCACGCAAGCTCTAAGACTTAAGGTATTTAATTTTCTCTTGAAAGTAATTTGGAATGCTCCGATAATGTCGGAGCGCCTCAGGATAGAGCGAGGTGAACAGTCCAGCCTTTAGGTTGTGCGCATAAATTGATACTGTCGATTTAATCCCTACTATCAAGCATAACGAGAAAGATTGCAACCTTTAGAAGGTCTGATAACCAATTTACCAAACCGACCTTCTTCAGGTTAACAAATGCTACTTCCACCGATCAGCCTTGGTGAAATGTTACATTCATTTGATTTGGCTCAAATTGATTTAAATAATTTTTGGTCGAGATTAAAAGATATTTAGTCATTATGGATTGGTAAAACAATCTTGGTAAACCGGCTAGCTCGGAATAAATTTACTATATTTGGAGGTTTATGAATTACTTTGAATCTTTTATTTTAGGAATTGTACAGGGGCTGACGGAGTTCCTGCCGATTAGCAGTTCAGGACATTTGGTAATCGTTCAGCATCTCTTTGGGTTAGCGACCGACAATATTGCCTTTGAAGTTATGGTTCACGCCGGCACTTTATTGAGTGTGCTGGCGGTTTATTACAATGACGTATGGCGGATGATAGTAAGTTTTTGTCGTGGAATTTTCCGGCTACGCAAAGCGCAACCGTTTCAGAATGATTCTTATTTTCGGCTGAGCATTTTTGTAATTGTGGCTACTATTCCGGCGGTAATATTCGGTTTGACATTGGACGACTTCTTCGAGCAAATTTTCCATAGCGTATTTTTAGTCGGCATTATGTTGACGATTACCGGTTTGATTCTTTTATCAACGCGGTGGGTAAAAACCGAAGGCCGCCGATTGACTTTTGGTAAAAGTCTCTTGATTGGTTGTGCCCAGGCGGTAGCGATTTTGCCCGGTATTTCGCGTAGCGGTTCGACGATCAGCGGCGGTTTGTGGTGTGGCTTGGATCGGATGGAAGCCACCCGTTTTTCGTTTCTGCTCTCGGTGCCGGCAATTCTGGGCGCATTGGTTTTGCATCTCAAAGATCTGATTGGTATGGCTCTCAATCCCAATATGATTGGGATATTAATCCTTGGATTTTTAACCTCTTTTATTGTTGGATATATTGCTATTCGATTTTTACTAAGAGTAGTGCAAAGTGATAAATTCAGCTGGTTTGGTATCTATTGCATAATAGTCGGACTGACAGTTGTATTTTTCCTCGAATAAAAGTTTAACTAATAAGAAGCCCAAGGAATCCAATGGCAATGTCGAAGAGTGATTTCTTAAGTGAATTAGCGAGAATTGAGCAAGGTCATCTCGATGCGGTTTATTTATTACGGGGTGGTGATCTTTATCTGGAGGACGAAGCCATCAATACCATTTGTCAGGCTTTTGGCAAACAAGAATCTGAGAGGCCGGAAAAACTGATTTACTACGGCGGTGTTGATAGCGATCTCGAATTCATTGATAATCTTTTCAGTATGGGATTTTTTGCCAGGCGCCGGATTATTATCTATAAAAATATTGGTAATCTTGAGCCAAATCTGCGTGCTCGGCTTTTTAATTTTATCGAAAACCCCGGACAGGATACTGTTTTAATTATGACTGCCGATGGCGAAAGTCATTCCAGCCTAATTGAACAATTGCGTAAAGAATCGCGGAAGGTCAAAACGATTTCGACTTGGACGCCCAAACCCTCCAGGTTTGATGAATTCATCCGACGCCACCTCCAAAAAAGTCAATATTCCATCCGACCGGAAGCGCTCAAATTGCTGATAGAATTGACCGATGATGCGCTCAGCCATACGATCGGTGAATTGGAAAAGTTGCTGATTTACATTGGCGAGCGGAAAATGATCGAAGAAGATGATGTTCGTCTAATTGTTGGCGGCGATAAGAATTACGATATGATTAATTTCCTTGAAGCTGTAGCTCACCGCGACATAACCAAAGCAATAAAGATCGGTTTGGCTCTAATCCAAGCTGATGCATCAATCCCCTATTTTACCACCCAATTGTATGACTTATTCAGCGGCATTTGGGATTATGAGGGACATGGTCAAAAAGAAAAATTCTGGAAGAAAAGTAATTGTTATGAGCTGGGAATAAAGAACTATAAACAGGCTGATTTTGGTGCAATTTTTACCTGTATTAGAAATGTGGATTTACAATCAAAATCTTTAAATTTGAATAAAGAAGACTTATTAATTCAATTGTTGTATGAAATCATCTCCTAAGAAAAAAACAGAAATGAATCCCGAATTTCAACTGACCGATGAAGAATTGATCAGCCGTTTTCAAGCCGGTGATGAAGGCGCTTTCGAAGAAATTGTCAACCGTTATGCCGACCGTTTGTTGAATTTTGCCTATCGTTTCGTCCTGGATCGGGAAGAAGCGGAGGATATTGTCCAGGATACTTTCCTTAAAGTTTATCAAAACCGCCATGCCTATCGTGAAATAGCCAAATTTTCCACCTGGATTTACACTATTACTGGCAATTTGGCTAAAACCATTCTGCGCAAGCGCAAGAATCGCAAAATGTTTCCCTTTTCGCGTACAACTTCAGAAGATAATGACAAAGAAATCGAGTACCCCTCCACCGAACGTCCGCCGGATACTAAACTGGCAGGCGAGATCGAGGAACAAATAATTCAGCGGGCAATTATAAAATTACCGGAACATTTTCGTACCGTAATCATTTTAAGGGATATTCAAGATCTTTCATATGAGGAAATTAGCAATATCATTGACGCGCCATTAGGGACGGTCAAGTCACGGATCAACCGGGCGCGGCTGAGATTGCAGGAAGAACTTGAACATTTAAGGCGATAGAGAAGATGATTAGTAAAAAATGGGGGAAATCAAAAATTTATGATGAATTGCTACCAATTTAGGAATTTCATATCAAATTTTATTGACGAAAACATCTCCTTCAAAAACCGTCAAGCTTTCCAAGAGCACCTGAATGAATGCCCAGTTTGCCAGAAAATTTATAGCTCCATCTTGGCGACCCGGCAAAATATGTTAAGCTTACCTAAAATTTCTGTAAGTGACGATTTCAAACTAAACCTACGCAACCGGATTCTTTCCGATCGCAGTGCGGCTACTCAGCCTAACTCACATAGGGGTTTTAACTTAAACCGAATCCCGTCATTTGCTTACGGCTTTGCCGTAGCAGTGGTTGCCGTGGTAGTCGGTTTTTTTATTCTGCAATCCCAGAGTCAGAGAAATTCGCCGGACAATATGCCACCGATTGTACGTCAAAAAATGACCCAATCTCCGGCTCAACAGCCTCAAGATGTGACGCCGAATAATCCAGCCCAATCCGGTTTACAGTCTCCTCAATATACCTCTAAACAAAATCAACCGCTTCCGAGCGATACCACTACTTCGAATAATTCTTCGAGCCAATCAGCTGAACCCACGTTTGAATATGAGCCAAATTATGAGGATCAGATTAAAACGGTCAAGGATCAACGGTGAGTTGACAGGCTTTATTATATTAATTGTTGGTTAAACCTAATTTTTAAAGTATTTTTATACCCGTTATGGGTATTTTTTTATGAAGAATAAAAGCATCATAATAATCAGCATAATTCTATTCACGATCCTATTTTTAGCGTTTGTTTTTCCGCGGCTGGAATTTTTCAGCGGAATACCGGTAATAGTTCAAACTATCTTTCGAATACTGATTTATATAGGAGTTCTGTCTTATTTAATTTTCATTATTCAGGAATTGTACCATTGGCGGAGTCGCTGTGATTTAGCCGAGAAAACTCTGGACTCCCGCCGATCTTCCATCAGCCGGGATGACGAATTTGCTGGTGAGCTTAGTCTGAAGCTGAAAATTGATCCGGATCAGAATTACAACGAAATTATCGCCCAAATATTGAAGATAGCCCAATCTTCTTTAATGGCGCGTAGTGCATTCCTCTATTTATTTAATGCCGATGAACATACTTATATTTTGCAGGCTTATCAGTCTCAAGAAGGAATTGAGTTTCGTCCCAAGTTCAAGGCTGAAGGCACTATTTTCCGGGAATTGCATCTGACTTTAAAACCACAGATATACTCAGCCGATGGTCTTAAAGAAGGTAGTTTGGTTTATTATACTGTTCCGCCCAAAGTCGGCACAATCATGGTCGTTCCCATAATGTTCAATCAGGAAGTATTTGTCGGTGTCCTTGGGCTTGATAGCATTGACCGTGATGCCTGGGGACACGAAGATGTTGATCTGGTGAAACTCTTTGCGGAATTATTTTCCTCCTCAATCTGGCAAATTGACGCCATTGACCGACTCAACACTCAAATTGCCTTTTTCAAAGCCCTTTGCCGCTTGAACACGGAATTACCTATTGGAATTGAGAGTCTTGAATTATACAAAGAAGCCAGCCAGGTTTTACACAAATTTTTTAATTTTGATAAATTGACTTTCGCCACTTTACCTGAGGAGGAATCACCCGAACTCTATATTGAGTATGTCGAAGGTTACGATACTGACTATAGTATTGGTCATCGTATTTCCTGGAAAGGCGGCCTCTGGGAGAAAATCATCAAGAACGGTGAGATACTCCTGCTAAACGATTATGAGCAGGAAAAATTATCATTTCGTTTTCAACCGGGAGATTTAGGTATTCTGCCCTTTCGTTCCTGTCTGGGAGTGCCGTTGGAAGTAGGGCGCAAGCGACTGGGTGGCATTCTGATGGAAAGCTATCAGCCCCACAATTATCTACGGGATGAAAGCGATACCCTGGTTTTATTTGCTAAAAACCTCAGCGAAATAATCAATCGGATGAATACTTATCAGACGGTGAAAGATTTAGCGATGATTGATGGGCTTACCGGTCTCTATAATCGTCGAGCTTTCGAAGAACGTCTCCAGATTGAAATCGAGCGCAGTCGTCGTTATGAAAATTCCCTGACCCTGATGATTCTCGATTTAGATAAGTTCAAAAGAATCAATGACACGTACGGACATATCTTCGGGGATATGGTTTTGAAAAAAACAGCCTCTATTATTCGCGGAAGTGTCCGGACAGTTGATACAGTCGCGCGATATGGTGGTGAAGAGTTCGCCGTAATTCTAATTAATGCCGATAAAAATAACAGTTATAAATCGGCTGAAAGAATTCGCAGTAATATCCAGAGTTTTGTATTTGAAAAAGACGGAATTCGCGAACATATAACAATTAGTATCGGTATGGCGGAATATCCGATGGACGGCACTGATGTTCCGACTATGATTTCGCATGCCGATTTAGCAATGTATCAATCAAAACGTCTGGGTGGCAATAAAGTAACCTTATTTAAGAAAGAATATGCAACTTAAAAGGAGTCAATTATGAGTAAAGGTGTCAAAGGATTTGCCGATAAAGTAGCCAAATCCTCAAAAGATAATAAAACTTATTGTCCGGTTTGTGGGGAAAGCGTTGAATATGTAAAACATATTGAGACTACTTCCGATCCGTCCAATAAAAGATCAATGCGTTTTAAGGAGCAGATTGTCGGTATTTGCAAATGTAACCGCGATCAAATTTATCAATAACCATAAGACCACTCTCTTGTCAAGCCCCGTTTTTTTGGGCTGGCTTAGTTAGAGTGGGAAGTGAAAAACATGAAAAAACTATATCCAAGCAGGGCGACAACTATTCTCAGGAAAATAGTCGGTTTGCTTGTATTAGCCGCTCTGGTTAGTTGTGCCGCTACCAAACAAACCAGTAAATCTGCGGAAAAGCCGGCTGAATCATCTCAAAATACTCAATATAATTCTCAGGCTCTGACGCATTTTATGAATGGTGAGAATTATGCTCTACAGGGCGATTATGCTATGGCAGTACTGGAATACCAGGATGCACTTCTTTACGAAACTAAATCGGCGGCTATCTACAGCTCTCTCGGCAAAGCCTATATTAATCTCGGCAAACTGGAACGTGGCTTGGCGGCTCTGGAAAAAGCCTGCCAATTGGATCCGGATGACGCCGAAACTCGCGAAATCTTAGCCCAGATTTATTTTCTGACCGGGCGTTTTCAACAGGCTGAAAAACAGTATCAGGCTCTTATGACTTTACGACCCAATGAACCGGAAATAATGTATCAATTAGCCGCTATTTATCTCAAGAACCGAAAAATTGATCAGGCTTTGCAACTCTACGATGAAATTGTGAAAGTTGATTCGACTCAATATCAAGCCCTCCAGAAGGCGGCGGAGATCGCTATTCTCAATCGCGATCTAAATAAAGCCACCGCTTATTATGATCAATTGGTAAAACTATTTCCCGATAGCTTATTGTATTTAAAAACCCGAGCGGATTTAGCAGCATTGGACAATGACTTTGAAACAGCGATTGACATCTACAAAAAATTGATTATTTTAAATCCCGGCGATATTGAATTAAGAGAACGACTCGGAGAAATTTTGTGCTGGAGCGACCATTTTGAGGAAGCTCAAACAATCCTCGAAGCAATTATCGATGCTAATCCTGAGCGCAAAGCCAGTTACGCCAATCTGGCATTACTTTATGTTAGGAATGAAAATTATCAACAGGCTCTTGATATTCTCGATTCTGCCAGAATCCGTTTCCCGAATGATCCATCGTTTTTACTCGCTCAGGGTTCGATTTACAATACCCTGCGCGATTATCAATCGGCAGAAAAGGTTCTGTTGAAGACTTTACAGATTGAACCAAATAATGTCCAAGCCCAGCATCTGCTGGCGGCAATCTGGGATATGTTAAAAAAATATTCGCAATGTGATAGCCTTTATGAAGTAATTATACGCCATAATCCCGATGACGTCATCGCCTTGAACAATTATGCTTACAGTTTGGCAGTGCGTGGTGAACGACTCGACGAAGCCTTAAAAATGGTGGATTTGGCTCTGGCTAAAGAGCCCAATAATGCCTCTTATCTGGATACCAAAGGCTGGATTCTCTACCGGCAGAAAAAATATAAAGAAGCAATAAAGTATATTCAGAAATCTTTCGAAATTGAGCAGGACAATGCCGAGGTACTGGAACATCTTGGCGACGTCTATCAAGCCTTACGGCAACCTAAAAAAGCCCGTATTTACTACCAACGAGCCGCCGAAATTGATAAAAATAATGAAAACCTTAAGCGTAAACTGCAACCGTAAGTTCACAGGTTTACTAATTAGCCTGATCTTATCGTTTAGCGGCTGGAATTGTAGTCGTGCACCCCTCAAACATGAAAAAGTTGATGAGCATTGGGCGCCCGCCTTGAGAGAACGCAGTCGGCAATTGAAACAGCTGGCTAATCTTTCCGGTTCTGGCCAGGTGAGTTTTAGTGGAACGGCTGGTAGCGGAATAATCTATTTTGATTTTGAGTACCGAACCGCGGATACATTGAATCTTTGGATCAAAGACCCGATCGGAAGGAAGTTGGCTAATCTTGAATTAGGCGGTGATACTTATCATTTACATTTAATCCGGGATGGTAGGTATTTTAGCGGAACGCAATTAGAAACTGACCAATTACCAATTTCTTGCGGTCCAATCACTCCGGCAATAATCCGACGAATTTTACTAGCCGTGCCTTTTGAATCCACTACCAACGAAACCGCTTCTCAGTTCAATGAGGCAAGTGATGAAACGCCTGTTTTGTATTATAAATTTAAACCCAGTCAGGGTGAACCAGCTGAACTTAATTGGCTTTACAAAAACAAACAGATAATTATTGTTTATAAAGAATATACTGATGTTGCTAGGTTAAAAATTCCTGCTCAAATAGTTATCAAAAACAAGGTGGAAGAGATCGCAGTAGAAATTCATTTCTCCCATTTCAATGTCGAGATGCTTAAATTTCGGACGTAATATATTCGCCATTATCGAGGTAAATGTGAATTCGGAGAATGAAAAAAAACTTGTTACGGTAGTGATCCCGGTTTTTAATGAAGTGGAATCACTGCGCGAACTGAACGAAAAAATTCAAGCCGCTTTCCGTTCAACGAACTATAACCTGGAAATAATCATTGTTGACGACGGCAGTCGCGACGGCTCGGCACAAGTTGCCAGGGAAATCGCCAGCACTTTTCCCAATGTAACGGTTACCGGTTTTCAACGTAATCGTGGTAAAGCCGCCGCCCTGAATGAGGGTTTCCGTCTGGCAAAAGGTGACTTCGTGGCTACTATTGATGCCGATTTACAGGACGATCCGGAAGCCATTCCGGCAATGCTGGATTATCTCCAGGAATCAGGCTATGATTTGGTATCTGGCTGGAAACAAAAGCGCCAGGACAAATTTGTTAAGAAAACAACCTCGAAAATTTTCAATTCGGTCACTCGCTTGTTAACCGGTGTGAAACTGCACGATATCAATAATGGCCTAAAAGTTTACCGTGCCGAGGTCGTCAAATCCATCTATCTGTATGGCGAATTGCATCGGTTTATCCCGGTATTGGCTAAATTTGAGGGATTCACCAGCGGCGAGTATAAAGTCAAACATTTTCCACGTAAATATGGCAAAACAAAATACGGTGTCAGCCGGTTTTATAAAGGTTTCCTCGATTTATTAACGGTGATCCTTATTACTAAATTTATGCGCCGACCGATGCACTTCTTCGGCTTATGGGGAATGGTAATTGTGTTGATTGGCTTGCTATCGGAATTATGGGTTTTGATCCTAAAATTCGGATTTCAGGAGCCATTCAAAGATCACGTAGCTTTGCTGATTTTCGGGGTGCTGGCGATTGTTTTCGGTATGCAGTTTTTTTCACTTGGCTTGATTAGCGAGATGATTACTTTCCAGAACAGGAAAGAAAAATAATGCCCAAATATAGGTTTTCCGTCATTATTCCGTCATATAATCGAGCGGACGAAGTAATTGATTTACTGAGATCGTTACAAGCCCAGACTTGCGAGCATAGTCGTTTCGAAGTACTGGTAATTGACGATGGTTCGACGGACGCAACGGAACAAAAGGTTAATGAATTGGCATCGCAGGTTGATTTTCACCTGCGTTTTTTTCGACGCAATCATGAGGGGCCTGGTCCGGCGCGGAACTTTGGGATGAGTCAGGCGGAAGGCGAGTATTTCCTCTTTATAGATTCGGACTGCCAGGCGGATGCCAACTGGCTGAAAGAAATTGATGAGGCTATTACGAAAGAAGCGCCGGACGCATTTGGTGGTCCAGACTCGGTGCTAGATTCATTTACACCATTGCAGAAGGCAATAGACTACAGTATGACATCTTTCCTTACCACCGGTGGAATGCGTGGCCACTCGCAAAAACGGCTGGCAAAATTTTACCCGCGCAGTTTCAATATGGGCATCCGACGTGAAGTTTACGAAAAATTAGGTGGTATGGGTAACCTACGGCACGGTCAAGATATTGAATTCAGTCGCCGAATTGTAGCCAGCGGCGCTAAGGTTATTTATATACCGAACGCCATAGTTTATCATAAACGGCGCACCAGCTTGCGCAAATTCTTTCGCCAGATGTTCAACTGGGGAGTGGCGCGTATAAACCTGAGTTATCTGGATGCGGGCAATTTAGAACCGTTGCATTTTATTCCGGCGATAGCCGCAGTCGGCTATACCTTATTGACGATATTTACCTTACTGACTGGTTTAGCCTGGAAAATATGGGTTGCAATTACCGTTCTGGCACTGCTAATCTGTGGGTACATTTTCATTGACAGCTCGATTAAATATAAATCCGTGAAAGTCGGCTGGCTGGCGCCTATTTTTGCAGTTTGCCAGATTTTTGCCTATGGTTATGGATTTACTTATAATTATGTTCGCCGGAAAATCTTCCGCCGCGGCGAGGTCACCGGGTTCGTGCGGAGATATTATCAGTGACAAATATTTCCCCCCGAAATCTCAATTTCCATAAAGAACAATACTGGATGGCAGCCAATTTTTTAGAAAAATATATAAATATTTCTCCTGTTTCAGGACTCAGAATTCTTGAAGTTGGTTCGGCGGAAGGTGGTGGGTTAAATTATTTTGCGACTAAGAATAATCAATGTTATGGTTTGGAATATTCGCGCGGGCGCTTAGAAATCGCCCGGGAGTTAAATAAGTCCTCTAAGATTATCTTTATTCACGGTGATATTACGGAAGCAAGTTCCTACGAGAATCAACTTCAAGATAAAATGGACTTGATCATATGCGGTGATGTGATTGAACATATTGCCAATGAAAAAAAGGCGGCGGCACTCCAAAATATGCGGGATTTATTGCAAAAAGGCGGTCGCATTTATATTTCCTTTCCACCGAAGTATTCGCCTTTTGCGGGACATCAGCAGGGGCTACCGGGTTGGCTACATCGGATTCCCTATCTCTTTTTATTACCGGATAAATTTTATTCCGCGATTCTTAAATCGCAGGGAATTCGCGCTGACATTATATCGAATATGTTGGCAACCAAACATTCTCGGCTTTCAATAAAACAATTTGAAAAAATGGTTTATGAAAATGGACTACGAATTCTGAAAAAGGATTTTTTCCTTATACGTCCCCGTTTTAAATATAATTATGGTATTCCTTACATAGGACATCGCTGTGATTTACCAATTGTTCGAGAGATTTTTAACCTCGGCGCAGTATATTTACTTCAGCCATGCGCAAAAAATTAATGGTAGTATATCACTGTCAGCCAGTTGAAACAAATATCAGAATCATCAAAGATTAAAGATATAGTCTGAATGGAAACAAATAATAAAAGCTTCGAACAAGTTATAAAGACGGTAAATGACTCATTGGACGCTGTGCTTTCCTATTCACAGAGAAATGATTATGCCGGATTTAATAAATACGACGCTTTAGCGAGTCCGATTTTATTGCCATTATCATTCGGCAATAAAAATTTGAGATTATTTTATAGCCAAGCGATTATGCGTTCACCGCTAAATTTACGGCCTTTATTTGCCATTCCGCGCACCAGAAATCCGAAGGGAATCGCCCTTTTTGCAATGACCTATTTAAATCTATACTTAGCAAGAAAATCCGAGAAATATCTTCAAAAAGCTGAGGAATTACTGGATTGGTTAGCCCAAAATCAATCAACCGGATTTCCGGGCAATTCTTGGGGGTACCAATATCCCTGGCAAGATGTCGGCTTTTTCGCACCACCTAATTTGCCTAACCGCGTGGTGTCGTATTTTGTCGGGACGGCTTTCCTAAATGCTTATGAAATTACCGGAAAGAGTTTATATTTAAATTATGCGATAGGAGTAAAAGATTTTTTAATCCAAGCTCCAAAGGTCTTGTTTGAAAATGATAAAATGAAATGCTTGAGCTATGTGCCGGACGAAAGCATCAATTGGGTTGTAATGGATGTGAGTGCTTTATGTGGAGCATTTTGTGCCCGGTTAGCCCATTTTACTAATGATAAATCCTTGATCGAAGAAGCTCGTAAATTGATCAGCTACGTCGTTGATAAGCAAACCGACTATGGCGCTTGGTTTTATACTCACCCACCGACTGCTAATCGTTTAAAGATGCATGATAATTACCATACCGGATATATATTGGATGCAATTCTGGATTACTTAGATTTTAGTGGAGATGATTCGTTTCTTGAAAATTATCGTAAGGGTCTGCAATATTATTTAGAGAATTTGTTCTTAGCTGACGGAACACCTAAATGGATGAATAATAAAATTTATCCAATTGACGTCCACGGTTCGGCTCAGGGGATCATTACTTTTCTAAAAGCTGGCCGGTTTAATCGCCAAAATGAAGAATTTGCTTACCGAATCGCCGAGTGGGCTATCAATAATATGCAAAATAAGCAAGAAGGTTTTTTTTATTACCAAAAAGGAAGATTTTTTAAAAAACCATTTACTATTATGCACTGGAGTAATGGCTGGATGGCAAAAGCAATGAGTGAAATTATCAGGAAATATTATGTCGAAAATAGAGCAACAACCAACTAAAAAAGACGTTGAGGAATTCTGGAATCGGAATGTTTGTCAGACTGAATTTCTCAAGACTGGTGAGCGCGGGTCGGAGGAATTTTATCAGGAAGCCGAACGTGTTCGATATAAATATCACTTCTATCTACCTGAATTATTCGATTGGATTGCTGAAGAGAAACCAAATGGTTCACTCCTCGAGGTCGGATGCAGTATGGGAACGGATTTATTGCAACTTGCCAGGCGCGGAATGCGAGTAACCGGGATTGACCTGACGGAAGAAGGAATTAATTTAGCCCGTAAACGCTTTGAACTATATCAGATACCAGCCGAGCTAAAGATAGATGATGCGGAAAATCTTTCCTTTCCGGATAATACCTTCGATGTTGTCTATTCTTTCGGGGTTTTGCATCACACTCCCGATACCCAAAAAGCCATTGATGAAGTTAGGCGCGTCTTGGTTCCCGGTGGTTTAGCGGTGATTATGTTATATAATCGTAACTCACTCAATTATTACATTCATCGTCTGATTAATCAGCCTTTTGACGGTAATCGTAAAGATCGCTGTCCGATTGAAAGAACTTATACCAAAGCTCAAATATTCTCAATGTTTCAAGATTTTAAAAAGGTGAAGATCGAAGTTGAATACTTGTTAACCACCGGATACGGAATCGTTTGGGATTTGATTCCCAAAGCAGTCCATCGCGCACTTGGCCATCTCTGGGGCTGGCATTTGGTAATAAAAGCATATAAATAATGAAAAAAGTTCTGTTTGTTTCTTACTACTGGCCTCCAGCCGGAGGCGCAACCACCACCAGAATCCTTAAGTTTTACAAGTATCTACCCGAATTCGGCTGGGAACCGATCGTTTTGACTGTCGAGAACGGCGATTTTCCTTTTATTGATCCTCAAACATTGAAAGAAGTCAGACCAGATACAAAAATCTATAAGGCTAAGAATATCTCTTTACATCGGATTTTCTCAATAGTCGCGAAGAATTCCAAAGAAATGTTCGTTCCATTTGCTTTTACAGAGAAAAACAATACAGGCCTAAAAGGAAAGCTATCACGCTGGGTAAAATATAACGCTATTCCCGATACGCGTTTCTTATGGAAAAGATTCGCGATTAAAAAAGGTTTACAGATCATTAGAGAAAATGATATTAAGCTAATCTTTTCTTCATCTCCTCCTCAGACGAATCACTGCATTGCAGTTGAATTATCACGAAAAACAGGTATCCCGTGCGTCGGCGATCTGCGAGACCCGTGGACGGATGTCTATTGGTTACAGACCAATTCCCAACGCTGGAAATGGATTCACAATCTGGATCAAAAGATTGAAAAACGGACTCTTAATTCAATGGCCGCTATTACCACGATCGGTCCCTCATTAGTCAATTTATTTCAAAAGAAAGTTAATAAACCGGTTTACCTAATCTATAATGGTTTTGAACCACTTGATATTGACTTTGTCCCGCGAAAAAATGCAAAATGGACTATCACTTATGCCGGAAGCATCAGTATTGAACAGGATATTCAGGCATTTTGTAAAGCCATTGAAGTTTTGGTTCAAAATGAAAATATCAGAGAAAATATTACAATTCAGTTTATCGGCAATTTCCCCGAATTCGTAAAACAGAAACTGCGGCAATATTCCGTTTTCGAAATGATCAATTTCTTGCCTTATATGCCAGCCGACGAAGTCAAGCGATACCTTGTTTCTTCAGATGTACTTTTACTGTTTATTCACGTGACTCCCGAAGGCGGAGTAATCAATTATAAAATGTATGATTATCTCGCTACGTACAAACCGATTCTGGCTTATGGACCGACTCAAGGCGATGCCGCGAAAATCCTACACAGAGCTAATGCCGGTAGAATGTTTGAATATGATAACGTCGCGGATTCTGCTAATTATTTATTGAGTTTATATGAAAAATGGGAAAGAGGTGAACCGGCTGTTGAAATAGATAAGGAATACGTAATGACTTTTACCCGCCGCAACCTTACGCGGCAACTGGCTGAAATTTTTGACAAATATTACAGAAAATCCTGAATCGAATCATTTTATCTTTTCAATTGATTCTCAGCCAATTTTCACTAATTTTCGATATATGCGTGATGTGCTTTTTGAAAGAGTTAATTAAGGATAAAACCAATGCTGGCAATATGTCTGAAGTTGCCATTACTGGCAAAACTTACTATATAATTATTTCTTATCGGTAAATTGCGAATATCCTGAAACCTCCGGTTAAATTTTGCTCATAAACATTGAAATAGAAGTGTTTAAATAGAAAAAGGGATTTGATAATTGAAGACAATAAAATTTGCGTTAATAGGATGTGGTCGAATTGCGCAACGCCACGCCGAACAAATTCATCGTCTGGGCGAGTTAAGCGCCGTCTGCGATATTAAAGAAAGTGCGGCATTAGCATTGTCGGAGAAATATAATTGCCGCCCTTATTTCAACATTGATACGCTCTTAAGCAATGAACCCGATGTGGATGTCGTTTCGGTGTGTACGCCCAACTATCTGCATGCCGAACATTCCATAAAAAGTCTGAAAGCCGGAAAACATGTTCTCTGCGAGAAACCTATGGCGCTTTCAGTGCGCGACTGTGAAAATATGATTTATACAGCCGAACAAACCAACCGACGTCTCTTCATTGTCAAACAAAATCGCTATAATCCTCCCGTTGTGGAATTAAAAAAAGTCATCGAAGAAAATCGGTTAGGTAAGATTTTTTATGTTCAGTTAAACTGTTTCTGGAATAGAAATGAGGATTATTATTTGCAGTCCGACTGGAAAGGACGGCTCGATAAAGACGGTGGCACCCTTTATACCCAATTCAGTCATTTTATTGATCTATTAATCTGGTTATTCGGCGATTTTAAGAATGTAAAAGTGCTTCTTCAGAATTATCTCCATCCCAACATTGAATTTGAAGATACCGGCGCCGTTTTAATCGAATTTTTCAATGGAGCCATCGGGACTATTAATTACACTGTAAATAGCTACCAAAAAAATATGGAAGGTTCCATAACCGTGTTCGGTAGTAAGGGGACAGTGAAAATCGGCGGTCAATATTTAAACGCACTTGAATATCAAAATATCGAAGATTATTCTTTCCAGAACGTTACGCCGGTCAATAAAGCCAACGACTATGGATTTTACCAAGGCTCGATGTCGAATCACGATAAAGTTTATGAAAATGTCGTTAATGTATTAAATGGCAAAGATACCATCGCTACTAACGCCATTGAAGGACTGAAAGTCGTTCGAATCATTGAAGACATTTATTCGCAAAGTAAATTGAAGTAAATATGGCTGAACCAATTATAAAAAAAATCGGGATTCGTGATATTAAATGTGGGACGAATGTAGTAATTATTGAGCCGTGTAATCTCTATGAATGTGAGATTGGTGATAACACTTTCATTGGTCCTTTCGTTGAAATCCAGAAAGGTGTCAAAATTGGTCGGCGCTGTAAAATTCAGTCCCATTCGTTTATTTGCGAATTAGTAACGATCGGCGATGATTGCTTCATTTCTCATGGATCTAAATTTGTTAATGACACATTTAAATCAGGTAAGCCCGCCGGTGGTAACCGGGAGTTGTGGAAACCGACGATCATTGGTAATCACGTCGCCATCGGTACTAATGCTACCATTTTGCCGGTGAAAATTACCGACCGAGTCGTAATTGGAGCCGGCTCAGTCGTAATCAGAGACATTTTGCATTCTGGAATTTATGCTGGCAATCCCGCCCGCAAAATCAGGGATTTATAATCAAAGAGGTTCTATATGATTCCTTTTATGGATCTAGAAACGCAATATCTTAATATTCGAGAGGAAATAGATTCAGCCATTTTCAACGTTATTCATAGTTACAAATTCATTAATGGTCTTGAGGTAGCCACCTTCGAAAAGAATTTTGCTACAGCCCAGAACCTGAAATATATGCTAGGCTTAGCGAGTGGAACAGCGGCTCTGCATCTGGCGTATGAAATTCTTGGCATAACTTCCGGCGATGAAGTGATTGTTCCTGCTATGACTTTCATTGCTACGGCTGAAACTGTGCGTCAGGTGGGCGCTAAGCCTGTTTTTGCCGATATTGATCCGGTTTCGTTTAACATTGATTGCAACGGTCTAGAAAAGCTGATAACGCCTAAGACTAAAGCCATTGTTGTGGTTCATCTGCACGGTAATCCCTGCGAAATGGACCGAATTGTCAGCTTTGCCAAGAAATATAATTTGAAAATCATCGAAGATTGCGCTCAAGCCCATCTGGCAGAATTTCAAGGTCAGAAAGTCGGTACTTTCGGCGATGTAGCCGCTTTTAGCTTTTACCCTGGAAAAAATTTAGGTGCTTATGGTGATGCCGGAGCCTTGGGCACTAACGATGAAACTCTTTACGAAAAGGCGAAGCTCCTGGCTAATCATGGGCGCAAAGAAAAATACGTCCACCAGACTGAAGGATATAACTACCGACTCGATACTTTGCAGGCGGCTATTCTGGATGTCAAACTCCGCCACCTGCCAGAATGGACTGAGCAACGAATCAACATTGCCAATACCTACCATTCGTTATTAAAAAATCTGCCAATCACCTTACCGGAAATGAACCCGGCCAAAAAACATGTCTATCACATTTTTGCTATCGCCACTGATCGGCGTCAAAGAATAATTGAGGCTTTAAAAGCCAATCAAATAGCTTTCGGTATTCATTATCCATTACCGCTGCATTTACAACCGGCTTATAGTTATTTGCATTATAAACCAGGCGATTTACCAAATTCCGAACTGCTATCCACCCAGTTTCTATCCTTGCCAATGTATGCTGAACTGTCAAGGGATAATATCGAGAAAATATGCCAGGTGATCGCGAGTGTTTATTAATTTTGAAAGAATTGTTTTCGCTCGGCTATTTCCTTATTGCCGGACGGAATATGATAACAATTTTACGATGAACTTTTAGCAAAATTATAAATTATGTGCGGCATTTGCGGATTAGTTGATCCGAATGAAAATAACCACCGGTTGATCACCGAGATGACTGATTTATTAAAGCATCGCGGTCCGGAAAATGTCGGCTATTTCCATAATGGTAATGTCAGCCTGGGACACCGACGTCTGGCAATCATTGATTTAGAAACTGGCGACCAGCCAATTTATAATGAAGACCGCACGGTAGTCGTCATAATGAATGGTGAGATTTACAATTTTCAGGAATTCAAGGCTGATTTAAGCAAGCGCGGTCATCATTTTTATACCAACTCGGACGTCGAGATTTTGACTCACGGTTACGAGGAATACGGGCTGGAATTTCTCGCGCGTCTCAACGGCATCTTTGCCTTTGCGTTATATGATATTAAAGACGAACGACTCATTTTGGCGCGTGATCATTTTGGAGTCAAACCCCTGCACTATTGGTTTCAGAACGAGGTGCTGTTGTTTAGTTCGGAATACAAAGCGATTCTGGTGCATCCCGCTGTGCGCCGTCAGGTGAATTATTCCGCTCTGCACTGCCAGGTCAATCTACGTTACAATCAAAGTGATGAAACGTTGATTAAAGGGATTTATCGCCTGCCGCCCGCCAGTTATTTGATTTACGAAAAAGGGCAGATAAGTATCAAGAAATATTATCAATTGCCGGTAAATCTGAATTTCAAAATGACTGAAGCCGAAGCCATTGACGGCATTCGTTTTCACTTACAACAAGCCGTGAGACGCCAGCTAATCAGCGATGTACCGCTGGGTGTTTATCTTTCTGGAGGAATGGATTCGTCGGCCTTAGTGGCGATGATGGCGGCCGAAAAAATCCGCCCGATCAATACCTTCACGCTCGGCTTCAATGAGTCAACCGACGAATTCGATGATGCGGCGGTAATTGCCCGGCAATTTAACACGAACCATACAACTACAGCACTGGCGCTGGAACCATTACAGCATTTTCCGGCAACAATCTGGCACGCCGAGGAGCCGAAGATTAATCTCCTGCAGGGTTTTCATTTATCGAAATTTGTTTCGCATAGTTTGAAAGTTGTGCTCGGCGGTTTGGGTGGCGACGAGCTTTTCATTGGTTACGATATTTATCGCTATTTATGGGCGATGCGAGGATTATTGCAAAACCGTCCGGGGTTCTGCCAAAAAACGCTTTGGAATTCAATTGGCTCTCTGCTTTTTAGTTTGCAGAATTCAACTAAGATTCTCAAGTGGGACGAATACCGACGGGGCTTGCAAATGCTGTTTTCGGCTGGCGATCTGGAAAGATGTTACCTGATTCTGCGCAATTGCTGGGATTACGATAAAAGATTTAGGAAGGAAATTTACCAGCCGTCCTTCTGGCAGATGCCCTTGACGCCGACGCCTGCTTACTTCGATCCGATTTTCGAGGCGTGTCAAGATTTACCGCCGCTGGATGCGATTGCCTATGTCGAATTTCATTCCAAGATGCTGAATGATTATATTCTGACCGAGGATCGGATGTCAATGGCGCATTCGCTGGAATTGCGAGTGCCGTTCCTTGATAAGGATTTGGTCGAGTTTGCCTTTACGATTCCAGCCGGTTTAAAAATGAAGAACGGACAAACAAAATATCTTTTTCGGAAAGCAATGGCACCCTATTTACCACCGGAAATTTTGCAGAAGAAAAAACGAGGCTTTGCCGTCAATCCCTACGATCAATTCAACAAGGATTTGAAAAAAGTGGCTGAAAAAGTGCTGACGCGTGAATTCATCCAGCAACAGGGAATTTTCAATTATGAATACCTTCAGCGGATTCTGAATTATCCGCCCGATCCGCGCCTCCGCTGGCATTATAATTTTCTGTGGATTGTTTTAGGACTGGCGATTTGGGAGAGGATGTTTATCGAGACGGAAAATTATCGCCAGCATGTAGTAACACCGGAGGCGTATTTTCAATGAGTACCGCTAGCCGCAAACCGCGAATCGGGATGGTGCTGGACAATCGTTTTCCAATTATGAAAAACGTGGTATATATTTTTATAAAATATCATTGGCTTAATGGCATCAAATCCATTTAATATCGAAAAAAAAATCCGTCAGAAGTCACGTTTGAATGAATACCGTGAACTATTGTTGTTTGCCCGCGATGAAGGCTATATTCTTACATCATTGATAGAATGGTATCGGAATTATAGACAAAATGGACAGCGTGTGTTAATTCTGAGGCACGATGTGGATATAGACCCGGAAGGCGCCGCGAAAATGTACGCAATCGAAAAGTCGTTAGGCGCTCGGGCAACTTACTATTTCCGTTGGAAAACTGTAAGCGAGGCACTCGTTCATAAAATGCGGAGAGATGGTTTCGAAGTTTCATTGCATTATGAAACTTTAGCCACATATTGTAAAAAGCATCACATTAAGGATGCCAAAAAAGTGACTGATACCGTAATGAAAACCTGTTTTAATTTGCTGGAAGAAGAAATTTCTCGCTTCAAAAAACAATTTGGCGATATTCAGACAATCGCATCCCATGGTGATAAGCGTAATCGTATATTGGGAATTCCTAACCATGCTATCTTAAAATATGGAAATCGTGCCGACCTGGATATCCAATTTGAAGCCTATGATCCAGAAATTACTATGTTATTCGATGCTTATATTTCGGATAGTTCTATAACCAATAATTTTAATTGGAAATATGGGCTTACGCCCCAGGAGGCAATTCGTTCACACTTAACTACTATATGTCTTTTGACTCATCCAGAGCACTGGAATTTCAATTTTAAAAAGAATATGAAAACAATAATAACTGACATTTGTGAGCGATTATCATGAGAATAGGAATGATTCTGGATAAGGAATTTCCACCGGACGAACGAGTGGAAAATGAAGCTCTTATTCTATTAGAAGGTGGACATGAAGTTTATGTTTTATGTTATGGTTATTCCAGAAGTCAAACTAAAATAGAAAACTACAGAGGGATTGTAATACAACGAATTCCAACTTCAAAAGGTTTAATTAAACGTTTAAGAGTATTTCAGCATCCATCTCTGAATCTTTACAAGAACTTTTGGGAACGTAAAGTAAAAAAATTTGTAGTTCATAACCATATAGATGTACTACATATACATGATTTGTATATGGTTCCATCTGGTATTAAAGCTCGACGCTATATTGGTATTCAGGTGGTAGTTGATCTTCATGAGAATTATCCGGCAGCTTTGAAAGCATATACTTGGGCGAATACATTGACGGGCCGATTAATTATCAGACCACAAGATTGGAAAGATATCGAAGCGGTATATTTTCAAAATGTGGATCGAATTATCGTATTAAGTCAATATTATCGAATACAATTACTTAGAAAATACACATTTCTCAAAGATGACGATATCACTGTTTATCCAAACGTACCTTGTGTTAAGGGTTTACTTAACTATAAAATTCGGAGAGTACTTGATAAGGAAGACAATTTTACCCTCCTGTATTTTGGGGTGATTGCTCGTCGTCGCGGAATATTCACAGTTTTTGAGGCATTGCGGATTCTAATCCAACAAGGGCGACAAAAAATTAAATTATTGCTGATAGGACCGATTGATACAAATGAAAAAAAAGAATTCAATAAGTATTTATCCGACAACACGTTGAAAGATCAGATAATCCACTATCGTTGGAAAGATATTAGTGAAATGCCATCATATATTACCGACAGTGACGTATGTCTCTCACCAATTTTAAAAAATGATCAGCATGAATCCGGGATAGCAAATAAAGTATTTCAGTATATGCTCTTTGCTCGGCCTGTTATAGTCAGTGATTGTGGACCACAGAAAGACCTTATCGAAACAACTGGTTGTGGATTAGTACATAAAAGTGATAATGCTATTGACTTGGCAATGAAAATACAATATTTACAGGATAATCCCGAACTTCGGAAAACAATGGGCGAGAAAGGGCGCAAAGCCGTATTGGAAATCTATAATACCGAGATACAGGGAAAACAACTAATAGAATTATATAATTCTATTGACATTTAGAGAAATATTAATGATTGAAAAATTTTTATGCTGACTGTTCATATTTTTACTCGCGAAAGTCTTTATAGTTACAAATTTATTAATTTTTTATATAAGCATTTCGATATAAGTGAGCATTTTTTTATTTATCGCTCTCCTCATAAAGAACAATATGAATATCCACCATCATTTCAAATTAAAAATATTTTATACATTGATTCGAAAAGTAAATATATACTTAAACTAATTCCTTTATTATTACGGTCACAAATAATATATATACACTTTCTACCAATTGGAATTACCCCAATAATATGGTTAATTTTTCCTTCTTTAATTCCGAAAACTAGCTGGATATTATGGGGTGATGATCTATATTGGGTTGAGACTAGAAAAAAAGGATTTAAGGCAGCCATTTATGAATCTATCCGTCGCCGAGTTATTGTAAAATTGCCTCGCATAATTGCTTTTATGGAAGGAGATTATCGTATCGCCAAATCAAGATATAACACAAGAGCCATTTATCAATATGTTGTTTATCCATTACCAACTGACTTTGAGTATCTAGAAAGTATAAGATGTAATGATTTAGTCAATGAAGAGATTACCATCCAGGTTGGGAATTCCGGTGATCCATCTAATGATCACATTGGAGTTCTTGAACACCTAAAACGTTTTTCAGACCGACATTTTAAAATATTTTGCCCTTTATCCTATGGCGGAACAAAAGAATATATAAACTCGGTTATTCAATATGGTCAAGATGCCTTTGGAGAAAAATTTTCGCCGTTATTAGAGGTTATCCAACCGAAAGATTATTCAAAATTATTACTCAAAGTAAATGTTGCAATCTTTGGCTCATCGCGTCAGCAAGGACTTGGCAACATACTTTCTTTACTTTTTCTTGGGAAAAAAGTATATATCAGAAAAGAAACTACTCCGTACGAATACTTCAAAAAAATTAATGTTGTCATTTTTCCATATTCAGATCTTGAAAATGTAAGCTTCCAGGAGCTGGCTTATATCTCGCCGCTAATAGCTGAAAATAATTATAAAATAATCAAAAACCATTTCAATGAAGAAAATTATGTTAGAATGTGGAAAGAAGTTCTAAGTATTGATACTAACAAGAGAAAATAACGATGATTAACGTAACGAAAACATATTTACCCCAAAAGCAAAAGTATTTAGAATATATTAATAAGATTTTTAAATCCGGCTGGTTAACCAACAATGGGGAATTAGTACAGAATCTAGAAAAACGTTTGGAAGATTACTTAGGCGTTCCTCATGTAATTTTGACAGCTAATGGGACGCTAGCTTTACAAATTGCGTATCACTTATTAGAATTAAAAGGTGAAGTAATAACCACGCCTTTTACTTTCATAGCCACGACTAGTAGTTTAGTCTGGGAAAAACTGATCCCTATTTTTGCTGACATTGAACCAGATACTTTTAATATTGATCCTATACAAATCGAGAAAAATATTAATAATAATACATCAGCTATTTTAGGCGTTCACGTTTTTGGCAATGTTTGCAATGTTGGAAAAATAGAAGAAATAGCTAATTCTTATAAACTAAAAGTAATATATGATGCGGCACACGCTTTTGGAGTAAAATACTACAATAAGAGTATTAGTGAATTCGGGGACGTTTCTATATTTAGTTTTCATGCTACAAAGATTTTTCATACTATTGAGGGGGGAGCGATTGTTCTTAAAGACGATGACATGGCAAAAAAGGCAAGGCTATTAATAAATTTTGGTATTCCCGGACCAGATGAAATCGCCACTTTAGGAATTAATGCTAAAATGAATGAGTTTCAAGCTGCAATGGGATTATGTGTTCTTGATGACATCCAAGATATTATCGAAAAAAGACACGTGGTTTATAACCGTTACTTGGAAGCATTTATTGATAATAATAAGTTAACCCTCCAACAAATAGCTCCCCACTCTACTCAAAATTACTCCTATTTTCCAGTTTTATTCGAATCTGAAAAAATCCTTTTACAAATAAAACAAATTTTGAATCAGGCTGAAATTTTTCCGCGACGCTACTTTTACCCTTCTTTAGATACTCTTCATTTTATTCATCCAAAGCAAAAAATGCCGATTTCGAGAAATTTTTCATCCAGAATTTTGTGTTTACCATTATATGAGGATTTGGCTGAAGAAATCCAAGATCAGATTATAAAAATTATATTAATGTATTGCTGAGGAAGTGCAATGATTACATCATTTTATAATGAAGAAGAAATAGTAAAATTGGGACTTAAAAAGTATGGTAAGAATGTATTAATTAGCCGGAAAGCTAGTTTCTACTCGCCCGAACTCATCCAGTTAGGCAGTAATGTTAGGATAGATGATTTTTGTATTCTCTCGGGGAATATATCAATCGGTTCGTACGTTCATATTTCGGCCTATACAGCTTTGTATGGAAAATTCGGTATTTGTATTGAAGATTTCGTTACTATTTCAGGGCGTGTTTTAGTATACAGCCAGACTGATGATTATAGCGGTGAAGTTATGACCAATCCAATGGTAAATCCGAATTTGACGCGAGTAACCGGAGGTCCTGTAGTATTTAAAAAACACTCGATCATAGCGGCAGGTTGTATAATATTTCCCGAAGTTACAATTGGAGAGGGTGCTGCTATAGGTGCAATGAGCCTAGTAAATAAGAATCTTGAACCATGGTCAATATATGTTGGTATTCCGGCGAAGTATTTAAAACCAAGATCAAAAAAAATAATTGAACTTGAGCATCTGATTTAGAATTAATTTAATTTTTAGTTAATTGTGTACTCGTTATTGTAACACTTTCCAATGCTTAATTACGTCAAATCGGCTCTAAAAAATTCCGCTATTTACAGTATCGGCAATATTTCCACAAAACTGATCGGAATTATTTTAGTTCCGCTGTACACTCAACACTTATCTCTAAAGGAATATGGAATACTAAGCATCCTAGAGGTTAGTTCGCAACTGCTGGTTACGATTTTCAGCGTGAATTTATACACGGCCTTCTTTCGTTGGTACTGGGAAAAAGAATATATCAATCGCCAGAAGTCAATATTTTTTACTACGTTTCTATCCCTGTTTTTCATCTCAGGGCTTATGGTAGCAGGGGTATATGGTTTTTCCAGTCGCTTATCTATGTTACTATTCGATGGCTCTGATTTTAATTATCTTATAAGATTAATGTCCATTGCGGCGGCTTTACAGATTCTGATGGACTTAGTTTCAGCACTTATGCGAGTTCAGGAAAAACCGGTTTTATATACTTCCGTCAATGTCGCCAAATTGACAATCAGTCTTATTCTGACAGTATATTTTATCAGCAGTTTACATATGGGGATAGATGGAATATATAAAGCCCAGATTATCAGCTATGTCGTTTATTTTATTTTAGTATCAAGATATTTGATTAAAAATATACGGGTTCATCTGGAAATACGAGTTCTAAAAGAAATGTTTCGTTTTAGTCTGCCCCTAATGATTTCTTCTGTATCAGGTGTATTATTAAGTATTGCCGACCGATTTTGTCTGAAATTTCTAGGGGAGCTTTCTTACGTTGGAATCTACTCGCTAGGTTATAAGATTGCCAATACCGTCAAGGTTTTTATCATTAGTTCGGTAAATCTGGCTATTTCGCCCGTTATGTATAGAGTGATGGATGATCCTGGCAATAAACGTCTTTATTCCAAGACTATGACCTATTTCGCGTTTGGAACTATGATTTGTGTTATTGGGATTTCCGTCTTTGGCCAGGAAATTATCAAATTCTTGGCGCAAAATGAAGCCTACTGGAATGCGTATAAGGTAATTCCGATAATTTCGTTTGGTTTGTTTTTCGAAATGTTGAAAGACACTTCGCTAATTGGATTAAATATAACTAAAAAAACACCCGTTATCGCACGAATAATAATAACATCTTCGATTATCAATATTGCTCTAAATCTTTTACTTATACCATATTTCAGTTATATCGGTTCAGCGCTGGCATCACTGGTTACGCAGATAATTTATTTCCTTTTAATATACCACTCTGCTCAAAAATACTATCCCATACCTTATGAGATGGAAAAAATTGGCAAAATAATGTTATGCGGAATGGTATTAATTGTATTTGGACTAATCTTATCACCTTATGCTTTGTGGATTCGGCTAACTGGAAAATTGCTATTAATTCTATCATTTCCATTTATCTTATACCTCTGGAATTTCTACGAGCCTATTGAGATTCAAACCATCAAAGGCGCCTGGCGCAAATGGCGTAATCCTTTAAATTGGAAAAAGAACCGTTCTAAGATTAAATTAGACCGTAAATAATGGAGGTTGAATTATGAGCCAAAAAACCAAAAAGTCAACATCTGCCAAAAATGTCCCTCCGCAGAATAAGAAGCCGGTTAACTGGCTAGCTACGATTAATCCCCGAAAGGCGACAATCTTAGCATTTCTTATCGTATTATTGATATTAATTATTTTTTATAAGCCCTATGTAATTGATCGTCTTGAACCGGCTGGTGGCGATCGGATGGCAAGCATTGCCCAGAGTAAATTTATCAATGATTATCGTGAACAAACTGGTGAAATTCCACTCTGGAATCCCGCCATTTTTTGTGGAGTACCGATTTATTATGCCCTCTGGTCTAATTCATTCCATCTGGATTATTTAATCAGTAAAATTAGTAAGGTAATTGATTGGAAATTGAGCTGGTTTATTTTGGCAACTGTGGGAATGTTTTTAATATTTTGGTTGCTGGAATTCCCGTGGTATTATGCCTTGGTTGGAACGATTGCCTTTCTCTTTTATCCACATTATCAGGCGCTGATCACCGTCGGTCATTTTGCCAAAGTGCGAGCGGTTTGCGCGATGCCGTTAGCCGTGTTTGGCTTTCTATATTTAGTCAAGAAGCGAAATTTTCTGTCATTTTTACTGTTTGTGATCTTTTTCTCACTCCAATTGCGTACCCAGCATTATCAGATAGTCTTTTATACGCTATTAGTTTTTATGGCTCTGGGCATACGGCAAATTGTTGAATGGGTCAAGACCAAACAAGCCCAGAAAATTTACGTTTCCCTCGGATTATTCGTAGCCGGATTGGTGACCTCAGTTTTAATGTCAGCCCAGCCGTTATTTGTGACTAATGAATATACACCCTATTCCACTCGCGGCGGCCAAGCCATTAATCTAAAGGAAGATGCGGCTCAGGCGGAAGTAAAGAGTAGCGGCGTGACTTTCGAATATGCGACGCGCTGGTCGCTTAACCCCAAAGAATTAGCTACCCTGATTGTACCGCGTTTTTATGGCGGCACATCTCAGGAACCCTACACCGGCAAAGCTTATCCGCAACTGCGGGGTCAGCCTATTCCGGGTTATTGGGGCGATATGCCGTTTACACAATCATGTGAGTATATGGGAATTTTGATCGTGATTCTGGCTTTGCTGGGCTTGTGGTATTATCGCAAAGATGGGGTGGTAATCAGTTTATTTATCCTGCTGGTATTTTCGCTACTGCTGGGTTTCGGCAGTCATTTTCCAATTTTATACAAACCACTTTTCAAGTATTTACCCTATTTTAGCAAGTTTAGAGTTCCATCAATGATTTTGATTCTGGTTGATTTCATTCTAGTAATTCTCTCGGTTTATGGATTAAAAGGACTGGTAGAAAAATTTGATTTAGCCAAATATAAATCGGCTCTGATAGTCAGCGGCTTTTTTATATTGTTCGGTTTATTCTTTTTGCTGGCGCCGGGAGTGCTGTCGTACACTTCCGCTCAGGACGCTCAATTTATGAACAATCCCCAAGTCGTTGAAATGTTGCGCACGGCGCGGCGCGAATTTTTGCAGGCGGATACTCTGCGGATGCTGGTTTTTGTAATTTGTTTTGGAGCTCTGGTGGTGCTATATAAAATGAAAAAGATTCGCCCGGATTTTCTAATTGGTGCGATTATTATTCTGGTCGCCGTAGATATGATTAATGTCAGCAAGCGTTTCCTGAGAGATGACGAATTAGTGGATACCAAATCCCTCGAGCGACGTTATTTTGTCGAAACCCAGTTCGATAAAATTCTCAAACAGGATCAGGAGATTTTTCGGATTCTAGGATTGGGTAATCACTTTCAAAGCAATGATTTAGCCTATCGCTATCAAATCGTTACGGGCTATTCACCGATTAAGCCGCAATTGATTCAAGATATAATTGATAACAATTTATTGGCGGGAGAGACTCAGAGCTCGTTGAACTGGAATGTAATCAATATGCTAAATGCTAAATATATTATTGCACCTGGCATGTTGAATGAAGCTAATTTGACGATTTTGGATGTTAATCAGCAACGGAAAGAAGTGCTTTATTTAAATGAAGGCGTCCTTCCGCGGGCTTATTTCGTATCTGAAGTCAGGTTTTTACCGTCGGAAAAGGATGTGGTAGCTTTTATGAACACGACCGAGTTCGATCCGGCTAAAATGGCTTTGACGAGTGTAGCGCTTGATACTTCCGCAGGATTTGATACTGGAGGAAGCGTTCAAGTAACCGATTATACTCCCAATCGCGTGGTGCTAAACGTCGAAACCGAGCGCCCGGCCTTCTTGGTTCTGGCAGATGCTTATTATCCGAAAGGTTGGACGGCTCGTGTGGCAGGTGTCGAAACACCGATTTATCAAGTCAATCATGTTTTGCGAGGAGTGCCAGTTCCAGCGGGAAATTATGCGGTGGAATTTAAGTTTTTACCGCGTAGTTATCAGATAGCGTCCCGGACTTCTTCTATTTCTTGCGACATCGTCTGGCTTAGCCTGCTTGGAGTGTTGATTTATCAAAATCGGGAGAAGATAAAAAACCTTAAGAAAAAGCGCCCAACACCTGCCAAAAGCAACCGATGATTTTACCAATGCAACTAAAATGATTATTATCGGCGTATTTCCATGAAAATAAATATTTATCGTCATTCTGGCAATATCAAGCGCTTGCTGCTTGTTCTGGCAATTGTTATGATTTTCGCCTTGCTGAACTATACCCAGAAAATCGTCACGCGCCTGCGTCAGGATTCCGCCAATTTGATTCGGTTTTATGCTGATATTTATGCCAAAGCCGCTATGGATATGAGTGGCGACGACTTTAGTTTTATTTTTGAAGAAATAATCCAGAAAACCTCGACTCCGATGATTCTCTCGGATGCCGAGGCTATGGAACCAACCGCCTGGCGCAACATTGGCGTTCCGGACAACGATCGTTCGCCCGCTACTCTGGCTGAAGTCAAGAAGATAATGCAGGAAATGGATCGGGAAAATCAGCCGATTCCACTGAAATACGAAGATCGAGTATTGCAATATATTCATTTCGGTGATACCAATATGATTCGCCAACTGCGGCGCTTGCCCTATATCGAAATTGCCATCGTCGGGCTTTTTATTCTGCTGGGATATGTCGGTTTTTCGTTAATCCGAGAAAATGAGAAGCGCTCGATCTGGGTTGGTATGGCAAAAGAAACCGCGCATCAATTAGGCACGCCGCTGACCGCGCTGATGGGTTGGTTGGAATTGCTGAAGGATGAAATCGGCGACAATGCCAATATCAGCGAAATTGCGCGCGACATTCAGCGGTTAGAAAAAGTGGCAAATCGTTTTTCGCAGATCGGCAGTCGCCCGGTTCTGAAACCAACTAACATTAATTTGGTCATTAACGATGCCGTTTCGTATTATCGGCGCCGTTTACCACAACTGGGACCGGGCATAAGTCTGGAATTTATCCCGTCTGGCGATTACATCGTCAACCTGAATGCGGATTTATTTTCCTGGGCGCTGGAAAATTTGATCAAGAACGCTATTGACGCCGTATCGCAGGAGAACGGCAAAATAAGAGTGGAATTACACCTCCTCCATGGCGGGAAGAAGATTGCCGTTGATGTCATTGATAACGGCAAGGGAATCAGTAAGAATAACCGCAAGAATATTTTCCGTCCAGGCTACAGCACTAAGCAACGCGGCTGGGGCTTGGGTCTGAGTCTAGCAATGCGGATAGTGAAGGAATATCACCGCGGACAGTTATTCGTCTTAATGAGCAAGCCCAACGAAAAAACCGTTATGAGAATCGTGCTGAAAAATCCGCAGGAAAACCAGAAAAGAGAGCAAGAATCGGCTTTTTAAAAATAGTGAAACACGCCTTTGAATACCTTTTTATTATGGGTAATTTGAACTTATCCTGGCGATTTGCTGAAACTACAACAAAGTTAAATGTAATCACCAGAAGTGGATGTTGTGTATCTAGGTCAGTCTGTAAATTATAAAAAATACTTGCATTTTTTCCAAAACATCCGTAAATATTCGCCCGTATGAATAGAATTAGTGCATTAAAAAATCGGCAAAATACCCTGAACTGGTGGTGGCAAATTAGTAATGGGGCGGTGAAATGCTGAAATAAGCGTTTAAGCAACTCTATATTGGCATAGACCCGCCCGAAAAAAAGGCGGGTTTTTTTGTTTTATTGACAATAACGAAAAAATAACAAAGAAAGGAAATGAAAATGAAGCAACACAAATTCACCTTGTCTGAATCCGAAATGCCAAAAGCCTGGTATAACATTGCGGCTGACCTGCCCTATGCTCTACCACCGGCTTTACATCCTGGTACCCAAAAACCTATTACGCCCGATGACTTGGCACCTATCTTTCCAATGTCTCTTATCGAACAGGAAGTGAGTACGGAGCGTTTTATTCCGATACCGGAGCCGGTACTCGAGATTTATCAGCTATGGAGGCCAACACCGTTGGTGCGGGCTTATCGGTTGGAAAAAGCCATCGGCACGCATTCCAAAATTTATTTCAAAAATGAGAGCGTGAGCCCGCCCGGCAGTCACAAACCCAATACCGCAGTTGCGCAGGCTTACTACAATTACAAAGAGGGAGTCAAACGCTTGACCACCGAAACTGGCGCCGGACAATGGGGTAGCGCGCTGGCTTTTGCCTGCAATTACTTTGGTCTGGAATGCGTCGTATTTATGGTGCGCATTAGTTACGAAACCAAACCTTACCGTAAATCTATGATCGAGACCTGGGGCGGTCGTATTTTCGCCAGTCCGAGTCAAGAAACTGCCAGCGGACGAGCGATTCTCGCTAATGATCCTAATTGCGCCGGTAGTCTGGGAATGGCAATTTCCGAAGCGGTTGAAGTTGCTATGAATGATAAAAATACCAAGTACTCGCTCGGCTCAGTACTAAATCACGTTATGCTCCATCAAACTATTATCGGAGAAGAATCTCAGAAGCAAATGGCCCAGACCGGTGATTACCCTGATATTATTATCGGTTGCGTCGGCGGCGGCAGTAATTTTGCCGGTTTTTCTTTTCCGTTTATCCGGGATAAAATTGCCGGGAAAAAATTGCGAGCTATCGCGGTCGAACCGACTGCTTGTCCGTCGTTGACCAAAGGTCTCTATTCCTATGATTTCGGCGATACGGCTAAGCTGACACCATTGTTAGCGATGTACACGCTCGGTCATAATTTCATGCCCTCGAAAATCCACGCCGGTGGGCTACGTTATCATGGCGCTTCACCATTGGTTAGCTCGATGGTAAAAGAAGGCTTGATAGAAGCGCGCTCCTATCAACAAACTGAAGTGTTCAAAGCCGCGGTTACTTTTGCCCGGAGCGAAGGTATCATCCCCGCACCGGAAACCGCTCATGCCATCAAAGCCACTATTGATGAAGCCAAGAAGGCTGATGAGGAAGGTGTTACCAAGACGATTATGTTCAACTTCAGCGGTCATGGTCACTTCGATATGAGCGCTTATGATTCCTACTTCGCCGGGCGATTGGAAGACAACCATTTTTCAGATGCCTCACTGCAAAAGAACCTAGCGGAGCTTGCTGATTTGCCCAAAATCTAAGAGTAAAATTACTAGGTTATCGAACGGGGCGGGATTTATCCCGCCCCGCTTGTCTGTCACTGAAACTCTGGGCTGGTTTGAACAATTAAAGTTTTTTACATTCTACTCTTACGATGAAAGTCTTATATTCAAAACCTCAAGTGAAAACTATCCAGATTGATGGCCTTGGTTCAGTTACCCTGCGTCGCGACCACCGCGCCCGACGACTAACTCTGAAAGTTAAACCGGATCAGCAGATCACGCTTACTGTTCCATATTCAATTAGTGAAAAAACTGCTCTTGCCTTCCTAGAAGCCAACCGCGAATGGGCTTTAAAAAAAATTCAGGCTCTGAAGGAAATTAAACCACCTATTTTCATCATAGAAGACAAACAAACCATCCAAACTCGTACTCACCGTTTGGCATTGCAACCGACTAATAGTAATGAAATTAGAATTGGCATCCAGCCTGGAATTATTAATGTTCAATATCCATCCAATCAAAAGATTACCAATCCACGTATTCAAGAGGCGATTAAGTTGGGGCTGACAGCCGCTTATCGCATCGAGGCTAAACAATTTTTACCTCCAAGAGTGCGCGATTTAGCCCAGCGGTACGGTTTTCGTTACAACCGACTTTTTATTAAAAACCTCAAGTCACGCTGGGGCAGTTGTTCTGCTGCTAATAATATTAACCTCAATCTGCACCTTATGCGTTTGCCGGATGAGTTGATTGATTATGTGATTCTACATGAATTGACCCATACCCAAATCAAGAATCATAGTCCGCTTTTCTGGCAGGAACTTGAGCGGATTCTACCGGATGCTAAAGTACGACGTCAGCAATTGAAAACAATCACAGTCCAGGGATTTTTACCGTCGGTTGTAATAGAGAATTAATTTTTCAAGAAATAATTATTTAAAAACAATGATATTAGCCATTGTATTAAAAAATACTAAAATTATTGTTGTTAATTTCAAAAAGGATTTTATAATTTCTAATTATGTATAAATCTCAAAAAACATCTCTCAAAAGCGAAGATCAAGATAGTAAATCTGATGCTAATCCATTTCCTGATTGTCTCGACACTGCCGACTGGCGGAAACTGACTGCTCTCCAGAACCAATATGTCGAAGCAATTGTGACGGAGTATATCCGACTTTGCCGACCAGCTAAGGTTAGTATCCTCAGTGACACTCCTGAGGAGATTGCCTATGTGCGACAATTGGCGCTCCGTACCGGCGAAGAACAGCCGCTTAAAATTGCCGGGCATACCGTTCATTTTGACGGTTATAATGATCAAGGCCGTGACAAGGAACATACTCGCATTTTAGTTAATGATGGGCATTTGAACAGCGAACGCCTTAATACTCTCGATCGGGTCAAGGGCTTAGAAGAAATTCATCATTTGTTAGACGGTATTATGGCTGGTAAAGAAATGCTGGTACGCTTTTATTGTCTCGGTCCACTCGGGTCAATCTTTTCCATTCCGGCTTTACAAATTACCGACTCATCTTATGTCGCTCATAGTGAAGATCTACTATATCGGCAGGGTTATAGCGAATTCCGACGACTAAACGGCTCTGATCGGTTTTTTCATTTTATTCATAGTGCGGGAGAACTCGATGAGCGCGGCTGTTCGAAAAATATTGATAAGCGCCGGATTTACATTGATTTAGAAAGTAACCGCGTATTTACGATTAATAATCAATATGCCGGTAATAGCGTGGGTTTAAAAAAGTTGGCTCTCCGTCTGGCAATCAATAAAGCCAATCACGAAGATTGGCTGGCTGAACATATGTTCATTATGGGAGTTCATCCTCTACAAAAAAAACGCACCACCTATTTTACCGGTGCATTTCCAAGCGCTTGCGGCAAGACCAGCACTGCCATGTTGCCTGGTCAGACGATCGTCGGAGACGATATAGCTTATTTGCGTGTTTCAAATGATAAAAAATGCAATGCTGTTAATATCGAATCCGGTATTTTTGGCATTATTGCCGATGTCAACCCTATCGATGATGCTTTGATTTACCGTTGTTTGACAACGCCACGTGAGCTGATTTTTTCAAATGTACTGGTAAAAGACGGAAAACCTTACTGGCTGGGAATGGGTTGCGAGACGCCGGAAAGCGGTATCAATCATTCCGGGGAATGGTTCAAAGGCAAAAAAGATGCGGCTGGGAAAGAAATTCCGCTGGCTCATAAAAATGCGCGTTATACTATGCGTCTCAGCGAGCTGGAAAATCTCGATCCACGCGCCGATGATCCGAACGGTGTGCCCATTTCAGCGATCATTTATGGCGGACGCGATTCAGATACCAATCCGCCGATTCTTCAGGCGCTTGATTGGCTTCATGGCGTTATGCTGGGTGCGACTCTGGAATCGGAAACCACCGCCGCTACTCTGGGACAAGAAGGACAGCGCACCTTCTCTCCAATGGCTAATTTGGATTTCGTTGTAGTGCCGCTCGGACTTTACATTGAGAATCATTTGAAATTCGGAGCGCGCTTAGCGAAAGCGCCACTTGTTTTTTCAACCAATTATTTCTTAAAAGATAGTTCTGGTAATTATTTGAACGAAAAGACTGATAAAAAAGTCTGGATTTTATGGGCTGAGGGTCGCGTGCATAACGAATATGACGCTATCGCGACGCCAGTCGGCTATCTGCCTCAATATAATGACCTACAAAACTTATTTAAACTGGCACTCGGCAAAGACTACAGTCGAACGGCTTATGAACAGCAGTTCACTTTACGTATTGATAAATTCATTGCCAAACTGGATCGGGTCAGCGAATTTTATCGGAATGAAACCGTTCCGGCTGAATTCAACAACCGGCTGGCTCAGCAACGGGCTGATCTGGTCAAATTGCAGGAAGAGTATCAAGCGCCAGAAATCAGTCCATTCCAAATTGTAAAAAGATAAAAAATCAATTAATGAGCACCTAGCAAAAATGCCTTGCAATTAAAAGGCAAGGCGGTTTAAATTTGCTTGCTTTTTTAGCGTTAACGAATGAAATCAAAGGAATTAAAAAATGAAACCCAATATTCACCCAGAATATAAAGAATGCACCGTTACCTGTGCTTGTGGTAATACTTTCGTGACACGCTCGACTGTCGGCGATCTCAAAGTTGAAATTTGCTCCGCCTGCCACCCGTTTTTTACCGGCAAGCAGAAATTGATTGACAGTGCCGGGCGCATCGAAAAATTTAATCGTAAATACAAGCGCGATACCCAGAAAGGTTAGCTTCTTTTAACAAGATTAACGACTTCTTCACAGCAGTGAAGAGGTCGTTTTTATTTGTATATGGCACAAAAAATATTAGTCGGCGGGCAAGCAGTGATCGAGGGCGTGATGATGCGCGTGCCGGGAGCTTATGCCACGGCGGTGCGCCGACCGGACGGCGAAATCGAGATTAAACGAGAAAATTTTACATCCATTGCCGACCGCATTCCATTTTTTAAAAAACCGCTCCTGCGGGGCATAATTAGTATGTTTGAATCGCTGAAAATTGGGCTGGAAACAATTCAGCTCTCTGCTAATATTGCTATGCAGGCGGAAAATGCCGCCAAACCGGCGAATAAAACTAAGGATAGAATTGCCACCACGATTTCGACCATTTTGGCCTTCGGATTGGCTTTTTTACTGTTTGGATTTTTACCACTGTGGCTAACAACCCAGTTGTTGAATATTGAGCGTAAGGCACTGGCTTTTAACCTTGTCGTCGGAGCCTGGCGTATCCTCTTTTTCCTAATGTATCTCTGGCTGATTTCATTTATGAAAGATATTCAGCGGCTGTTTCAATACCACGGGGCTGAACACAAGGTCGTTTTTACTTTTGAAAGCGGGCAAGATCTGACGGTCGAAAATGCTAAGCCATTTAAAACTTATCATCCGCGGTGCGGCACGAGTTTTATCTTCATCGTAATGATGGTTGGCATTTTGCTTTTTGCTTTGATAGATGCGGTGGTAATCTGGGGCTTTGGTTCGATTTCGCTGGTCGCCCGCTTGATTTATCATCTTGCATTATTACCCTTAGTAGCCGGAATCGGATATGAGTTTTTAAAGTTATCTGCCAAATTCCAGCATAAACGTTTTACGCAATGGCTGATTGCGCCTGGACTTTGGTTACAGCGAATTACGACTAAGCCGCCGACCGATGACCAGATCGAAGTCGCTATCGCGGCTTTAAAAGGCGCGTTCGGTGAGCATTATGCCGAGTTCGCTGGCCGGGAATACATAGCCGAAGCGGTAGATTAAAAGATGCGCGAACAGATTCAGACAATTATCAAACGTTATAATGACATCACGGATGAAATGTCGCGGCCAGAAGTTATCGCCGACCAGCATCGCTACCGCGAATTAGCCAAAGAGCATAAAGATTTAACACCGATTGTGGACACGGGTAATCATTATTTGCAGGTGTTGAAAAACATTGACGATGACAAGGCGATTCTCGAAGGTCATGATGAAGATTTGAAGCAACTGGCGCACGAAGAACTCGCTACTCTTGAAGAGGAAAAGTCGCGTTTATTTGAGGAGTTAAAAAAACTTTTAATTCCGAAAGATCCCAACGATGATAAGAATGCAATTGTGGAGATTCGAGCCGGCACAGGTGGTGAAGAGGCGGCTATCTTCGCAGCTGATCTCTATCGTCTTTATTTAAAATTTGCCGAGCGCAAAGGCTGGAAAGTTGAAGAACTTTCCGGCACTCAGAACGGTTTGGGCGGCTTTAAAGAGGTAATTTTTTTATTGTCCGGCGAAAATGTCTATGGGACGATGAAATTTGAATCAGGTGTGCATCGCGTCCAGCGCGTGCCGGTCACCGAAACACAAGGACGGATTCACACCTCAGCGGCTACGGTGGCGGTTCTGCCGGAGGCTGAGGAAGTTGATATTGAAATTAATGCCAGTGAACTGCGCATCGACACTTATCGTTCCAGCGGCGCTGGCGGTCAGCACGTGAACAAAGTCGAGACCGCTATTCGAATAACTCACCTGCCGACTGGCTTGGTAGTCACGTGTCAAGACGAAAAATCACAGTATAAGAATAAAGAGAAAGCCTTGAAAATTTTGCGAAGCCGTTTACTGGCGCTTAAAGAAGCTGAAAAGGAAGCCGAAATCGCCGCCAAACGGCGCAGTATGGTCAGTACCGGCGATCGCAGTGCCAAAATTCGCACTTATAATTTTCCGCAAGGGCGCGTTACCGATCACCGCATCAATTTGACCCTTTATCGTTTGACGGAAGTTATGGAAGGTGAAATTGATGAGTTGATCTCCGCTTTGCAATTGGCTCACAATACCGAGCTTATGAAGAGTTAACCACCACGAAAAGTTTTCCGCGCTGACGATTCGCTAAAAACATTTTCTATTTTACCCCAAAATCTGCTTGCTCGGCTCCAAAACAATCTTAAATTTCCATAAATACTATGGCAGAAAGAGAACGGCAAATTTGGCGAATAGTAGATGTGCTAAAGTGGTCGAGAGACTACCTGAAAGGTAAGCAGATCGAATCACCCCAGATCGAAGCCGAATGGATTTTGCGAGAAGTTCTAAACTTTAACCGTCTGGAAATATATCTGAAATATGAGCGCCCGCTTTCTCCGGCCGAGTTAGCCCGCATCAAGGCGCTCCTTTTGAAGCGGGCGAGCGGGCAACCCATTCAGTATGTACTCGGAAGTGCCGAATTTATGGGCTTGAAACTAAAGGTGACGCCGGATGTTCTGATTCCCCGCCCAGAAACCGAACTGTTGGTTGAAAAAACCCTCGAATTGTGTCGTAATCGCGTGACGGCGCGCATTCTCGATATTGGTACCGGATCGGGGTGCATTGCGATTGCCTTAGCCCATTTTTTGCCGGAATGTCAGGTTGTAGCTATTGATGTAAGTGCGACGGCGTTGCAAATCGCCCGCGAAAATGCCGCCATCCATAATGTGGCTAATCGCATTGATTTCCAAGAACTCGATATTCTTCACTCACCTGAGTTAACGATGGGACAATTCGATATTATTGTTTCTAATCCGCCTTATGTCTCCGGGGATTACTATGTAAATCTGCCGAAATTAGTCAAGGAGCACGAGCCGGAAATTGCCCTGAATCCCGGAACAGACGGCTTGCTTTTTTACCGGCGCATCAGGGAATTAGCGTCTAAAATTGCGATTCCCGGTGGGGCAGTCGTGCTGGAGATCGGCGGAGATTATCAGGCGACGGCTGTGGCTGAACTTTTTTCCGAGAGTGCTTTTGATTCGGTCGCAATCGTTAAAGATTATAGCGGGCAAAGTCGGGTAATCATAGCGGAGCTGGCGAAATGAAAAAACTGCTTGCCTATTTTAAAATTATGCGTCCTTTGAATTTACTACAGGGAGGAATTGCCATTTTGGTCTGTATGGCATTGGCTGATCCAAAACCGGAATGGCTGAGTGTCTTGCTGGCTCTGGTCATTGTCTGGGCTTATACCGGAGCCGGCAACATCCTGAACGACTATTTTGACGTCGAAATTGATCGCATCAACCGCCCCCAGCGACCGATTCCGGCTGGCTTAATTCAGCCACGCACCGCATTATTTTATGCTATCTTTTTATTCGCCTTGGGAACGGCCGCCGTAGTTCCGGTTTTCAATCGCCAGTTAGCAATCATCATCCCTTTCGCCTTATTTTTTCTAATAACCTACACTAAATTTTTCAAACCGCGTCCGTTATGGGGTAATCTGATTGTATCGGCGATTCTCGGAATGACGTTTTTATTCGGTTCATCCATTTTTGGTGATATTCGGGTAGGGATTGTTCCTTGTTTGCTGGCTTTTGGTTTTAATTTTGTGCGTGAAATTGTTAAGGATATGCAGGACGTTGCTGGTGATCAAGCTCGGGGGGCGCGGACTTTTCCTCTGGTTTACGGATTAACCGCCGCCCGTCGTCTGGTAATTGTGGCTACGCTGATTCTTATGGTTGGCGCGTTAGTTCCTTTTTATCTGAAAATATACGGAAAGTTTTATTTGCTGATTCTAGTTTTGACGGTTGAAATCCCGTTGATTTATGTTATATTTTCAATTAGTCGCGATGCTTCCGCGACCAATTGCGGCCGTATAGCGGCGATTTTGAAAGGTGATATATTTTTTGGCCTGCTGGCTATTTTTGCAGGGAAATTTTAAATGACACAATTTGTTCATCTCCACAATCATTCGGATTATAGTCTATTGGACGGAGCTCAATCTATCGAATCTCTGGTAAATCGGGCAGTCGAGCTGGGTATGCCAGCCGTTGGCTTGACCGAACACGGCAACCTCTTCAGCGCGATTCATTTCCTTAAAGCTGCTTATAATAGTGACTTGAAGCCGATCCTCGGATGTGAGATTTATGTGGCGGATAATAACCGTTTTGATAAAAAATCGCGCGAACAAGGTGGTAGCGGCTATCATCATCTACTACTATTAGTTCAGAATCGCCAGGGATATGAGAACCTGATTAAGTTAGTCAGTCTTGGCTACCTGGAGGGATATTATTATCGGCCAAGAGTGGATAATGAACTTCTGCGAAAGTATAATGCCGGACTGATTGCTACCAGCGCCTGTATCAAAGGGCGCATTCCGGATTTAGCCATCAAAGGCGATTATGAAAAAGCCAGGCAGTTGGCGCTGGAATACGCTGAAATTTTCGCTGGTCGCTTCTATCTGGAAGTGCAAAACCACGGCATTGATGATGAACTGCGTTGGTACGAAATTGCTAAAAAATTGTCCGCTGAAATCGGTCTGCCGCGTCTGCTAACTAACGATACTCATTATACTTTACCGGAACATTGGGAAGCTCACGATGCCCATCTTTGCATTGGCACCGGCAAAGAAATGAGCGATCCTGACCGGATGAAATACGAACAACATGAGTATTGGGTTAAATCGGCTGAAGAGATGGCGGCTCTTTATCCCAACGATCCTGAGATAATCGAAAATACGCTGAAAATTGCCGAACAGTGCGATTTTAATCTGGAGATGAATCAATATTATCTGCCAGAATTTCCTATTGCGGAATCCGCCAATGTAAAAACTGCCGATGAATATCTGGCTCAACTGATCGAGGAACGACTTCCAGGTCGCTATCCGGAAATTACGCCGGAAATTCGGGAGAGAGTGGATTATGAGTTGGGAGTAATCCGCCAAATGGGTTTCGCTGGTTATTTTCTGATTGTCCAAGATTTTGTGCATTATGCTAAAAATAATAACATCCCGGTCGGACCGGGGCGTGGTTCAGCCGCTGGCAGTATAGTGGCATATATTTTAGGCATTACTAATATTGATCCCCTAAAATATAAACTTATATTCGAGCGTTTCCTAAATCCTGAGCGTATCTCTATGCCGGATATTGACATTGATTTTTGCGATACCAAACGCGGCGCTGTTATTGATTATATTCGCAAGAAATACGGCGAGAACTGTGTGGCTCAGATCATTACTTTCGGGAAAATGAAAGCTCGAGCGGTGATTCGCGATGTCGGACGGGTTCTCAGTATGCCGCTGGCGGAAGTTAACCGAATCGCTAAACTGGTCCCAGAACAAATTAATATCACTCTCGAAACCGCCATTAACAATACTCCGGAACTGCAGGAAGCCGTCAATATTGATGAACAGCATCAGAAATTGTTTGCAATTTCCAAGGTTTTGGAAGGCTTGAACCGTCACGCTTCCACCCATGCCGCCGGAGTCGTAATTGCCCCGGGCAATCTGACGGATTACGTTCCACTTTACCAGTCAAGCAATGGCGAAGTCACCACCCAATATGATATGAAATGTATTGATCAGATCGGCTTGCTCAAGGTTGATTTGCTGGGAATCCGCAACCTCAGCGTTATTGACAATACACTCGCGATGTTAAAAGCTAAGGGCATTGAACTCGATATAGATAAGATTCCGGAAAAGGATGAAGAAACCCTTGCTCTTTTCGGCGAAGGCCGCACGATCGGCATTTTCCAGTTTGAGTCTTCCGGAATGCGGGAGTACCTGAAGAAGCTGAAACCGTCCGGCATCGAAGACCTGATCGCAATGAATGCGCTCTACCGACCGGGACCTATGGAAATGATCAATGACTTTATTGATCGCAAGCAAGGTCGCAAACCAATTACTTATTTGCATCCCTTGCTGGAACCGATCCTCGTGGATACCTATGGCATTATCGTTTATCAAGAGCAAGTTATGCAAATTGCCCATCAGGTGGCTGGCTTCTCGCTGGCTAAAGCCGATTTGATGCGCAAAGCTATGGGCAAGAAGCAGAAAAAAACTATGGAATCCCTTAAAAAGGAATTCGTTGAAGGTGCGATCAAAAACGGCATCAAGCGTTCGGTTGCCGTCCAGATTTATGAATTAATTCAGCGTTTCGCCGAGTATGGATTCAATCGCAGTCATTCTGCCGCTTATGCCATTCTCGCCTATCAGTGCGGCTATTTGAAAGCTCACTATCCGGCTGAATTTATGGCGGCTAACCTCTCGAGTGAAATCAATGACACCGACCGCATCACGATTCTTGCCAATGAAGCCCGCAATATGGGTTACGAAATCTTACCGCCCGATGTGAATTATAGCGAAGTTCGCTTCATTCCAGAGGGGAAAGCGATCCGATATGGTTTGCATGCTATCAAGAACGTCGGCGAGAAAGCCGCTGAAAATATCGTCGCCACCCGCCAGACCGAAAAGCAATTTCGTACTCTTTTTCAAATGGTAGCGGCTCTGGATTTGAAAAGTGTCAATCGTAAAGTTCTCGAAAGCTTAATTGCGGCTGGTGCAATGGACTCGCTGGAAGGCACTCGCGGTCAGAAATTTGCCGCCATTGACACTGCTATTCAATACGCTACGCATATTCAAGAAGAAAAAAACAATAATCAGGTGAATCTTTTTGGAATCGCTAACGGTGCGCCGCAGGCTACTTTGAGTGAACCGCGTTTACCGGATGTAGCTCCCTGGGAGGATTCCGAAAAGTGGAATAAGGAAAAAGAACTGCTCGGTATGTATTTAAGTGGGCATCCGCTATTGGAGTATTCGACGGAAATAGAATCCTTTTCCAATTACGATTTCACCGAGCCGCTATCCAATCTGGATAAGTCCAATGTCAAATTAGGCGGACTGATTGCCAGCATCAAAACTATGACCGATCGGAAAGGTCGCCCGATGGCATTTATCAATCTTGAAAGCCTGAACGGCAAGGTCGAATTAATCGCCTTCGCCGATATTTATGAAAAATATCGCGAACATCTCAAAATTAATCATCCCATCTTTGTCAGCGGAAATGTCAATTGCCGGAATGAAGACGACGCCAAGATTATCGTCGAGGAAATCAGCCCCTTGCGCGGTTTGCTTAACCGCAAATCCAAAAAACTTCATGTGCGCATCAATGTCAATCAATTTGGTGCTGAAGATCTGGAAAATCTCAAAATATTACTTGCGAAACATACCGGCGAGTGTCAGCTGTTCCTGCATCTCTATGACGGTAATGGCGTCAACAAATCAATCCGTTCGGGAAATCTGAGAGTTAGCGCCGATCGCGAACTGCTCGATATTCTAAAGAAAACTTTTGGCGAAGATAATGCCTGGGTGGAATAATGATCGCAGTTATTCAAAGAGTCAGCCAAGCCCACGTGACCGTCGAAAACAAAATTGTCGGCCGGATTGGGCCCGGATTAGTGATTCTACTGGGTGTTTTTCAGAATGATGGTGATGCAGATGCCGCTTTTCTAGCTGATAAAATTGCTGGTTTGCGGATTTTTGGGGATGAACAGCAAAAAATGAATCTCTCAATCAAGGATGTTGGTGGCGCGGCATTGGTTATTTCGCAATTTACCTTATGCGGCGATTGGCGCAAAGGCCGCCGGCCAAGCTTTATCTCAGCCGCTGATCCAGAAACCGGACGGCGGCTCTACGAGAAATTTATTGCTGATTTAAAAATTGCCGGGGTTCCGACCGAACAGGGTATCTTCGGAGCAATGATGGCGGTTAGTTTAGTCAATGACGGTCCGGTAACTTTCGTACTTGATAGTAAATTACGGTGAAATTATGCGATCTAAGGAACCTGCCGTCTATAGACTTCCGATAACAGCTTGGCCCGAAAGCGATCGCCCGCGTGAAAAGCTGATGAAAGCCGGACCTATGAAATTGACGGAAGCCGAACTGCTGGCTATTTTATTACGTAGTGGAGCCGGAGGCAACTCGGCTCTGGATGTCGCTCGTGAGATTCTGCGTAAAAGCGGTGGACTAAATGCTCTGGCTCAAATGGATTATCACGATATTCTCAATCTGAAAATCAGGGGACTCGGCCCAACTAAAGCCGTCACCATTGCGGCAGGCTTGCAATTAGCACGGCGTCTGCAGGCTGTCAGCGTATCTCCGCCAGAAATGATTATCCATAAAAGCGATGAGGTGGCAAAAATTTATATTCCCCGTCTGCAGGATTTGAAAAAAGAGATTTTTATGGTTGTCTTGTTAGCTAGTAACAACAAGATTATCCGTGATGCAATCATCTCTGAGGGAATTTTAAATGCGTCAGTCGTTACTCCACGTGAGGTTTTCCGCGAAGCCATTCTGGGGATGGCGGCAGCCATCATTTTAATTCATAATCATCCCAGCGGGAATCCGGAGCCGAGCAATGAAGACCTCCAATTGACTCGCCAGATGAAGGAAGTTGGTCAAGCGATGAATATTCCGGTTCTCGATCACATTATCATCGCTGGCGCTCAATACACCAGTTTTGCGGATAAAGAGTTGCTCTGATAAAATGTTTATATTAATTTTGAAGCAGGAAAAAGCTATTACAAATGAACACTAATAATACTCAATTCCAAATTACGGGAAAGGTTCAATCTGGTATAATACCTACTCACAGGCTTACAGCAACTTGGCAACTTTTTAATAATTACAGATTCTCCTTCATTACCATAGACGGAAGTAATTAAAAAACAAGGAAGAAAGTGAGAATCAAAAGAGGTTTGTGATGGAAATTATCGAACGAGCGACTCTGCAACAACATATTACCAATACGCCGGATAGTTATTTGCGTCCCCTCTTGGCGGCGCTTTATCTGGAAGATCAGGACTGCCAAGCGGCCATCGAACTCTGCCGCCAAGACCTTGCCATTCATCCTTTCTCCACGATTGGACACTACATTTGGGCTTTGGCGGCTCTGGCGATGAATGATCTGAATCAAGCCGCTACTAATCTTTGTGCAATTATTCAGATTGACGGGAAATTTTTACAAGCTTATTACAAATTGGCTGAACTGGGGGGAGATTATCTTAATCAAGCGGAATTAAAATATTGTTATGAAAAAATTTGCGACTTGAATCCCTATGATAATAAAAGTGCTGATAAACTATTTACCTTTCCTCTTGAACTACAATCTCAGAAACCGCAGTCGCCAGCCAAACCGGAGCGAACTGATCAGGTCGAAGAATCCAGCGAAAAGGCGATAATGGCTGAGCCAATCGAATCAGCCCCGGAAATTGATCCGCTCACCGGCGCTAACCGTCTTTCTCAATTTTTCGAGTCAGTAATAAAAACTACCGTAACACCAAATTCTTCTGAAATTAAACCAACACCCGTCCCGGAAGAAGAAGCCCATTTCGGGCCAATCGAAAAAACGGCGATAGAAACCGAGCCGACAGTGGAACCGGAGCCAACCATCAGCTTCGATGAACCCTTCCCGGAAGAACCTCAGGTTAAAGAATCATCCGGCTCTTCCTCGATTAGCGACTTATTCAGTCGTCTGCGCGAAAAGCCATTCGAGGAAGTACAAAAAGAAAATTGGCTGAAGGAACATTTGTCTGGTGAAACGCCGTCGCCTGCAATGCCGACTATAACTGAATCTGACAAACCGGCTGTCGAACCTCAAGCCGTCTCTCAGCCTCAGAGCGAAACAAAAGCGACGGACATTCCGAAGGCGACTGCAACCCCCAAAGTTGCGCCCACTAAAGCAGGCAAAGCCAGTCCCAAAACCAAATCCGCTTCTAATAAGCAACGTCAGTCGCCTCAACCGAAAAAAAGCGCCGCCTCGCCTGGTAATATTTCATTTCCAATTCCCACCTGGACCTTGGTTGATATTCTAATGAAACAAAAACTCTATGAACAGGCACTTAACATTCTCGATATAATCGAATCCAAGTCTAAAAATGAAAAAGACCTGGAAAAAGTCCAAGCAAGCCGAGCGAAAATCGTGCGATTAATGGCTGAGGAACAATCCGGCGAAGCTTGATTTCAGTAGAGGAAATATTTTAATTTCTTAGAAGCACTTAAACATTGATGCACTCCATAAGAACTCATATATTAAAGATCATCGATAATCTTAACCTTATCCCATTGGTACTTTTTTCGTAACTCTTCCATCTCTTTCTTCTCAGTTTTTATCCTCTCATAATAACTACCAAATTTCCAATCTTAGTTTGATTGGGGCCTTCATAATTTACCATTTAGGGCTCCAAATTGATTTGTTAAATGCATAGGTTTTGTCAAATATCACCCTAAATATCTGTTATTACAATATATTGGATACTTTTTCAGGAAACCCTATTTAGGGTTAACGAAAAATTTTATTTTTAGTCAGTATTAATCCCAATCAATTCTCCTTCTTTAAAACGTGGGCTCGCCGTTTGTGACGACGAGCACCACTCTATGTCAACTGCCCCTTTTCGGTGTCTATTTACAAGCTATTTTTTTAAAAGTCAAGGATATTTTTTGAAAGTTATGTCTGATCTAGTGACATGGTATCTATTATATAGAACTCATTCTTGTCCTCAAATATAATCTACCCTCCTAATGACCAATGACCATTCTCAGCCTTATTTTTCCTGGTCTTGGAAAAATAAACCGCCAAGTTCGCCGAGAACCGCTAAATGAGAAAAATCCCAAATCTCAAATTCCAAATCACAAATAGCCAAACCAATTTCTGCGAAACTGTCTCCTGCCTCCTTTCTCCTTTTCTCAGCCTCAGCCTTTTTACTAATTACTAACGACCAATGACCAATGACTAATGACCAACTTTCCTGTTCTTTTTTCTATGCCGAAAAAAGAACCAAAAAAGGCAACGGCTAAAGAACATCTCACGGGGGTTCACTCAGTCCCAGCGAATGGAATTTAAGGCGCAAAAGTCATCAAGTTCATAAAACCTTAGTGATAAAGGAAAGGGTAATGGATAATTACGAAAGTGCTATTACAGCGCTAAAAATTCCATTTTTTCCGCTGGGACTTCGCTTCCCAGCCGGAAATGTTCTTAATGCCGTAATGGTAAATTGGATGGTTAATTTTAGTTGTCGAGGATGTCTCCTTTTCTCCCTATCTCCCTATCTCAGCCTCAATCTCTTTACTCAACCTCTTTACTCAGCCTCTTTACTAATGACCAATGACCAATGCCCAATGACTATTCATTGACCGGTTTGGTGATAATTGTACGCCATTCCGGAAGTTGCCGGGCGGCTTTTAAAGCGTAAGTACGATTTCTAAAAATTCCAAACAGAGCCGCGCCGCTTCCCGATAACCCAGCGTAAAGGGCACCTGTATTTAGAATTTGCTCCTTCAGTTTTGCTAACTGAGGATATACCGGAAAAACGATTTCTTCGAATTGGTTTTCGAATTTTACCCAATCAACCCGCCCACCACTGATAAGTTCGGCAAAGTTGTAGGCCGGTTTGGCATTTTTGGGATTGAACTGCCGGTACGCCCAAGCTGTCGAAATATTTATTTCCGGCAGAACCAACAAAATGACAAAATCTTCCATTAGAATTAGCGGTTCGAGTACTTCGCCAATTCCTCTGGCGCCTTGAGTTTTTCCTTTGATGTAAAACGGCACATCACTGCCAATCGCACATCCAATACGAGCCAGGTTGTCATCGCTCAGGTTGATTTGCCAGGCTTTATTCAAAAATTTCAAGACAGTTGCCGCATTGGAACTGCCTCCGCCCAGCCCGGCGCCGATTGGGATATTTTTTTCTAAAGTAATCCGCCAGGGTTGACTATGTGGAGCAATCTGTTCCATTCTTCGGTATGCTTTGGCACACAAATTGTCCGTTTTATTAGAAAGTGCTAAATGATTTGTGGCGAATTCAAAGGTTTTAGCCGGTGTGAAGGTAAGGACATCGTGCAAATCAATTTCCTGAAAAATGGTACTAAGGTTGTGATAGCCATCTGGACGACGCCCGGTGATGCGCAAGGTAAGATTAATTTTGGCGTTAGACTTGATTTTAATTGAGGTGGCTTTCGGCATAATTCAAAGCCGCTTCGAGGCGCTTGATACAGGTTTCACGACCAATTATACTGGCAATTTGGTGAATTTCTGGGCCTTGCGTTGTGCCAGTTAGGGCGACTCTAATGGTCATCCAGAGCGGTTTCCCTTTAATACCAGTTGCTTTCTGAACATTCCTGACAGCCGCTATAAAGCTGTCGCTGTTGAAATCCGGCTTCTTCTCGTCTGTCTGATTTATTCCAGCAGAGTCTATCAAAGGTATCAGAGTTTTCAGGACTGTTATGGATTCCGGTGTGGTTAAATAATCCTGAATTTCAGGCGCCTCATAAGAAATTGATGAGGCAAAATAAAAAGCCGTTTTCTGAGGAATTTCGGAAAAGTTGGACAACCCGTCCTTAACAGAGTTTAACACTGCCTTTAATCGGGCTTCGTCCCAATGAGCCCGCTCATCCACGCAAGGCTGGTGGAGACATTCCTCTAAATATGGTTTGGCGTATTCCCAGAGACGTTCCAACGACAAATTACGGATGTAAATTCCATTCATCCAATTGAGCTTTTCGATGTTGAAAATCGCCCCGCTATGACTGACGCGTTCCAAGGAAAATTCACGAATTAATTCGTCGAGACTAAAAATTTCACGGTCGTCGCCCGGGTTCCATCCTAATAAAGCCAGGAAATTTATCAGAGCTTCCGGCAGGTAGCCTTTGCGCCGGTAATCCTCAACCGCAACATCACCTTGCCGCTTCGAAAGTTTACTTTTGTCCGGATTTAGCAATAAAGAAAGATGCGCAAATTGCGGCAATTCCCAACCGAAATAGCGATACAATAAAACATGCTTGGGTGTGCTCGGCAACCATTCTTCGCCGCGAATGACATGGCTGATTTGCATTAAGTGATCATCTACAACATTTGCTAGATGGTAAGTTGGATAACCATCTGATTTAAGCAGAACCTGGTCATCAATCTGACTAACCGGAAAAGTGACTTTGCCCCGGATGAGATCGTCAACTTCAATAGCACCAGCGGCTGGAATTTTCATCCGGATGACGTACTCTTCGCCAGAAGATAGATGTTGTTGGATTTCTTCTACTGACAAATCGCGGCAATGATTATCGTAACGTGGTGGTATTTTCTGGGCAATTTGCCATTCTTTCAATTTTTTTAGTCGTTCTGCTGAACAGAAGCAGTAATAAGCATGCCCCTTTTCCAGCAATTCCTGAGCATAATCACGATAAAGCTGAAGTCGTTCCGACTGCACGTATGGCTCAAAGTCGCCGCCAATTTGCGGTCCTTCGTCCGGCTTGACTCCAGCCCATTCAAGGGTTGCCAGCAGATTTTCGACGGCTCCCGCGACTTTGCGACGTTGATCGGTATCTTCAATGCGCAGGATAAAACGCCCGTTATACTTCTTGGCAAATAAGAAGTTATAGAGTGCAGTACGTAAACCGCCAACGTGTAAAAAGCCAGTTGGGCTGGGTGCGAAGCGAGTTCTAATCACTAGTCTTTTCACCTAATTTTTTTATTTTCTGATTCACACGCCAGGCAATCAGTATTACTATTAATGCTAAAACGATCAAGCTGGCGATGTGATTATATTGCGATATAAAAGCGGCAATTGCCTGACGATTTCCTCCTACAAGGTACCCCAATAGGTAAATTAGCATATTCCAGCCGATTATACCGAATGAGATACACGCTAACGCTGGAACCATTCTCAAACGCGTAAAACCGGCCATAAAAGCCATCAAAAGCCGCGTCCCAGGCAAAAATCGCCCTATGCCCAACCCCATATAGCCATACTTATGAAAAAGCCGGTCAATTCTTGCCATTTTGCGGGGCGGAAATGCGGGAAAATTTTTGCGGTCAATAAACGCTCTGCCCCAAAAATAAGCAATTACATAAGTGAAAATAAAACCGACGACCGCCGCTATGACAGTTAGTGGATAAGAAATAAATGAATTCAATATCCCAATACCTGCCAAATATGAGGAGAAAGCCAGCACAGTATCACCCGGAATGAACGGTATGACATTTTCTAAAAATATCAAAATGAACAAAACGACATAGACTATCCAGCCCGACCCCGTCGTTAAAAATTCAGCTAAAGCATTCATAAAGTTATAAGAGTTACCGTCGCCAAAGCCGCTATCCCTTCGCCACTGCCAATGAAACCCAGTCCTTCGGTCGTCTTGGCTTTCACAGAAATGTCACCGACCGGTATTTGTAAGCAGTCAGCAAGACTGTGGCGAATTTCCGGAATAAACGGCAATAGCCGCGGTGCCTGAGTGATGATGGTGGCATCAATCTGGCTGACGCGAAAACCGACAGAGACGATCATATCCCGGGTTTTTTCCAGAAGAATCAAACTGGAAATGTCTTTATATTGCGCATCGGTATCGGGGAAATGAGTACCAATATCGCCTAGTGCAGAAGCTCCCAGTAGGGCATCAATGATGGCGTGAGTCAATACATCTGCGTCGGAATGTCCCAGTAAGCCCTTATCAAACGGGATGGTTACTCCGCCCAAAATCAAAGGGCGACCGCTACAAAAGCGATGAACATCTATTCCACTGCCAAAACGATATCTCATTTCAAGGCTCTCTCAGTTTCAGTATTGATTTTGCAATTTTCAAGTCATTTTGACAAGTAATTTTTAAATTGTCAGGCGTGCTTTTGACAACCGCTACTTTTCCACCGATTAATTCCACTAACATGGCATCATCGGTGGCTATAATATTATTTTGCCGAGCGTTGGCGTAGGCACGCTCAAGCACTTCCCGACGGAAGGTTTGCGGTGTTTGAGCCTGCCAGACTCGACTACGTTCTATTGTTCTTATAATCTGACCATCCTCAACTTCCTTCAAAGTATCCACAGCCGGAATTGCCAGAATTGCCCCATCAAACTCTGAGCAAAGGCGAACTGTTTCTCGAACGAGTTCTGGCATTACAAACGGACGGACTCCGTCGTGAACAACTACAATCTCCGCTTGTGAATCAATGGCCTGCATACCGTTAAAGACCGAATCCTGGCGATGTTCACCACCGGCAATGATTTTGATCGGGACGCTACTCGGTAATGGCAAACAGGCTTTTAATTCTTTGGAATTGATCCGATCATCACTAACGACAATAATTAGTTCACTAAGGATACCGATTTTTAACAGATTATCAATGGTATAAGCTAGGAGCGGCTGACCTTTTATTTTTAAAAATTGCTTGGGGATCCCTAAACCAAAGCGTTTCCCTTGCCCGGCGGCTACCACAATTCCACTAATGAATGGAGTGTTAAGGGACAAGATATTTAAACTAGATAATAAGCATTGCATCGCCATAGCTGAAGAAGCGATACTTCCGCTCAACGGCTTCTTGATAAGCCCTCATAATCAGCTCATGGCCACCGAAAGCCGAAACCTGCATAATCGTGGTGGATTTAGGTTGATGAAAATTGGTAATCAGAGCATCAACCATCTTGAACTCGTACGGTGGATGAATAAATTTATCGGTCCAACCACGCCGCGGTGTAATCTGGAAACCTGAAACTGTGACCGTTTCAAGCGTCCGCACGACGGAAGTACCTACCGCTATGATCCTTTTACTTTTGGAGCGGGCATTATTTATAGCGAGAGCCGTTTCAGCTGAAACCTCAAAATATTCGGAATCCATCCGATGACGAGACAAATCCTCGACGGTCACCGGGCGGAAAGTACCTAAACCAATGTGCAGAACAATGGGAAAGATTTTAACGCCCTTGTCTTTAATTTTCTGCATTAATTCTTCAGTAAAATGCAAACCGGCGGTGGGAGCGGCAACTGCGCCTCGTTTCTTGGCATAGACAGTCTGGTAGGTTTCCTTATCATCTTCAGTCGGCTCGCGGTCAATATAGGGCGGCAGAGGCGATAGCCCAACCTCATCAATCAATTTATAGAGGGTTTCCTTGGGAATGTTATTAAAACGCACGACCCGACCGCCTGAAACGGTATTGTCAATAACATCGCACTGAACACCTTTAGCAATGGTCAATTTATTGCCAATCCGGACTTTGCGGGCTGGTTTGACCATAACTTCCCAAAGACTATTTTCCAATTCGCGCAAAAGAAATACTTCAACTTTAGCTTCTGTACGGTCTTTAACCGCCCAAAGCCGAGCGGGATAGACTTTGGTTTCATTGATAACCAGCAAATCACCGGGATTGAGATAATCAATAATATTGTAAAATCTCTTGTGAGTGATAGTCTGTTTTTTACGGTCAATGACCATTAATCGGGAATGATCGCGCTTACTTACAGGATATTTAGCAATCAATTCCTCCGGCACATTAAAATCAAAATCGGAAAGTCGCATTTATTTTCCTCCTACGTAAACAGCTTTTGCTGAGAGCTACTTATATTTTTATGGAAATATTCATAGGTTGCTGGTGTTGCCTGGCGTCCGCGAGCGGTCCGCTGAATTAATCCTTGCTGAATCAGGTAAGGTTCATAAACATCCTCGATAGTTTCAGCTTCTTCACCGACTGCGACCGCAAGATTATTCAACCCGACCGGTCCGCCGGAAAATTTATCAATGATAGTTAAAAGAATCTGGCGGTCCAAATTATCCAGTCCTAATTCATCAATTTCCAGCATCTTCAGGGATTGTTCGGCTACCTTTTTATCAATTACGCCAGTGGCTTTGACCTGGGCATAATCGCGAGTGCGGCGTAAAATCCGATTAGCGACGCGCGGTGTTCCGCGGCTACGCTTGGCAATTTCCGCGGCGCCGTCCGGGCGCAGTTCAATGTTTAAAATTTGGGCGGTACGCATCAGAATCTGGAATAGTTCGTCCGGATTATAATAATCCATTCGCAAAATTACCCCAAAGCGGTCTCTCAAGGGCGAGGTCAAATGTCCCAGCCGGGTAGTGGCTCCAATTAGCGTAAATTGCTCGAGGTTAAGCTGGATACTGCGAGCATTCGGTCCTTTATCAATGACAATATCAATATGGTAATCTTCCATGGCAGAATAAAGATATTCCTCAACCACGTTGTTCAGGCGATGAATTTCATCTATGAAAAATACATCTCTTGCCGCCAAATTTGTTAGCATACCAGCCAGATCGCCAGCTCGTTCTACAACCGGTCCGGAACTGGTGCGAATGTTTACTCCCAGCTCTTTAGCCACTATGTAGGCGAGAGTAGTTTTGCCTAAACCGGGCGGTCCGAATAAAAGAACATGGTCCAAAGCTTCGCCGCGTTCTTGCGCCGCTGAAATGTATAGTTTAAGATTTTCCACCACATTTTTCTGCCCGACAAATTCTTCAAATGCCGAAGGGCGTAAAGTTTTTTCATATTCGTAATCTTCGGCCAGCTTTTGGGGATCAATCATTTTAGAATGCATCCGAAAATCCTGATTTTCGTTTTATTGATATTTTAATATTGTCGGTTTAAAACAATATTGCAGTTGCAGGTTAATTCGTGTTGAAATAAGTAAAATAAATTCCAGTAGTGATTTAAAATTCTTTATATTCTTTAGCAATACATTACCACAAAATTTGGCATAATTTACTTAAAAATAAGCCGTAAAGCAATGCTGTATTATAGATTTACCGACGAATAATTAGGGATCTGGATTGTTTATACTAAAATAATCTGATGACGTTCTTTGCCCGTAGAGATGTAGGAAATTTTAACCTCAAGTAGATCTTCCAGAGTCTGGAGGTATTGGCGAGCTTGAAAAGGCAACTCGTCTAAACTATGTGCTTCAGTCGTGGATTTTTGCCAGCCGGGAAGTGTTAGATAAACCGGAATGGCATTCTTTAAATCTAATAACGGAAATTCGCCATTTGCGTAATGAGTACAAATTTTTATCTCTGCCAGATCATCCAGCACATCCAGTTTAGTGAATGCCAGAGATGAAAATCCATTGATCTTGACCGCATATTTACCGAGAGCGGCATCAAACCAACCGCACCGGCGACGACGGCGAGTCGTAGCACCGAATTCATCACCACGCGCCTGTAAATGGTCGCCGACTGCGTCATTCAGTTCGGTGGGAAAAGGACCTGCGCCTACCCGGGTAGTATAACATTTGAAGACTCCAATTATAGAATCTATCCAGTGTGGTCCGATACCCAATCCGGTAGCAACATTACCGGCAATCGTATTCGACGCCGTTACAAAGGGGTAAGTGCCAAAGTCAATATCTAACAGTACTCCCTGAGCTCCCTCAGCCAAAACGTTTTTTCCGCTTTCTAAATAGGAGTGAATTCGGAAAATAGTATTGTCCACATAGGGAAGTATCTCGCGCACCGCATCCAAAAATACTTCAATGTCATCTGCCAATTTATCCTCTTCTGATTCCGTCAAAACTCCCTGCTTTCGCATAAAAATGGTTCGGGAAGTAATGTTTTCTCTTAGGTCATTTTCATTGAATAAATCGCATACTCGAATACCATTGCGGCTGATTTTATCGGTATAACATGGGCCGATTCCGCGTTTGGTGGTGCCAATCGCTCGGGCGCTGCTTATATTTTCATAATAGTTATCCAAGATTTTATGTAGTGGTGTAACAACCTGCGCCAGTGGCGAAATATGCAGACGATTACGGACGTCAATCCCTTTTCGCTGGACGACATCTATTTCATTCTTGAGGCCAACCGGATCGAAAGCCATTCCGTTGCCAAGGAGGCAATGCGTTTGCGATCGCAATATCCCGCTGGGAATTTGATGCAGAATGGTTTCTTCTGTGCCAATCTGAACTGTATGACCGGCGTTAGCGCCGCCCTGGAAGCGCGCTACCAAATCGGCTGACTCGCTCAGAATGTCAACGATTTTACCTTTGCCTTCATCGCCCCATTGGGCACCAATCACGGCAGTTAACGGCATTTTATTCTCCTAAAAAATAAAATGCTCCCGAGAAAGGGAGCATTTTTCATTGATTGTTTTATGTGAATCATTTAGTGGAGCGTTTGAACCTACGCAACCAGAAAACCACTAACGGACCTGCGATATAAATCGTGGAATATGTCCCGGCAATACTGCCAATTGTCATGGCGATCGCAAAGATGCGCACTTCACCTGGGACTAAAAGTAAACATAAGACCGCGAAAAAAGTCGTCATATCGGTAATAATCGTTCGACTGAGAGTCTCGTTGATACTGATGTCCATGATTCTCTCATAGGTTTCGTTACGATGTAATTTCAAGTTTTCGCGCACGCGGTCAAATACGACGATTGTATCATTTAGTGAGTAGCCGATGATCGTCAGAAAAGCCGCGATGGTTGATAGGGATACTTCCAGCTGAAAAATGGTAAAAACCGTTAGGGTAATTAAAACGTCGTGGAGCAACGAGAGAATCACACCGATAGAATATTGAAATTTAAATCGGATAGCAATGTAAATACCCATAACGATAAGAGAGAAAAAGATAGCCAGTAGAGCCGCTCCCTGCAGTTCTTTCCCGATCTTTGGACCTACTTGTTCCTGGCGTAAGATGTTCTGGTCGCTAATTCCAAGAGTAGATTTGATAACATCTACCAGATTAGCACTGGATAAATCTTGCGGTACTCGGATGATATATTCATTTTCGCCAGATTTCTGGATAATACTGTTTTCGAGGTTGATAGTTGCCAGGTCATTGCGAATGTCCTCGATTGTTCGAGGTTGTTCAAATTTGACCTGGATTAGAGTGCCGCCCGTAAAATCAATCCCAAAGTTCAATCCGCGAAAAATTAACGATATAAGGCCGATAGCGATTATTACCAGCGAAATCGTTATAGCGGTCTTGCTATATTTAATAAAAGGAATATCAGTTTTCTTAATAATTCTTCTCATATCAATTTATCCTGATCTTAAATGCTAAGAGTTTTAATAGCATGTTTTTCAATTCGCCAGTTAAAGAAGGTGCGGGTCACGAATATAGCCGTGAACATACTGGATGCGATGCCCCAGAAAAGCGTTACGGCAAATCCTTTGACAGGGCCTGTTCCGGTCTGCATCAATATTATAGCCGTTAGCAGAGTTGTAATATTTGAATCCAGAATGGCGGACAATGCCCGGGAGTAACCGGTACTGACCGCCGCACTTACAGTTTTCCCACGTTCCAGTTCCTCGCGAATACGTTCAAAAATCAATACATTGGCGTCCACTGCCATACCAATTGTCAACACCAGACCAGCGATACCGGGCAGAGTTAGAGTCGCTCGTAGCATTGCCATAACAGCCAGTGTGAAAACCATGTTCAGGATCAAAGCCATATCCGCTAATAGTCCAGAACGCCGATAATAAAAAAACATAAACAGCATTATAACCAACAGAGCAAAAATACCAACCCGGATACCCACGGCGATAGAATCTTTACCGAGCGACGGTCCGACGGTTCTCTCCTCGACAATAGTCATAGGGGCTGGTAATGCTCCAGCGCGAAGCACAATAGCGATATCTTTAGCCTCCTCCATATCGGACATACCTTCGATATAAGCCGACCCGTCCGGTATCTTAACTCTTATATAAGGCGCAGTATAAACTTTATCATCGAGGACTACCGCCAGCTGTTTGCCGATATTCGCGCCGGTAACTTTTGCAAATATGCGGGCGCCCTCGCTATTCATACTTATATTCACGATCGGCTGGCCACTGCTTTGCGAACCAGCACCGCCCAGCGAAGCAGAAGCTTTGGTTATGTATTTGCCTAGTAAAGCCGGTTCGCTATGGACGTGGTATAAAATATAAAAATTTTCAGTACGACCATCCTGAAGAGTACGACGTACAGGTTTGGCTGACCAGAGAAATTTAGAATCAAAAGGAATCAACTTTTTCACATTGGGGTCTTCAAGAATTTTCTTGACAGCATAAACATTGCGTTCCGGAACTCCAATCTGGTTATCAATATTTCTAAGTAAAGAAGAAAACGGGCGTTCTTTGTAAATTTCCTCATCAACGATCAAGCCGGTATCAGCCTGTTCGGCGGTAAGTCCGGTTTCGGTAGAAGTGGTTCCCAGTAGTTCATCAACGCTGATCGCCTTGTCCTTAGATTCTTTCAATGCTACGATTGAATCGGCTTCTTCGTGAGTTTCAGGCGAGACCTCTTCTGCCTTGCCCGTTTTTAAATAATTATCTACAGCCGTTATGAATTGCTGGGTAACTGCCGCATCTTTTACCAGAATAAATTCCAGTAAAGCCGTACTTTGAATCAATTCTCTAGCCCGACCAATATCTTGAATACCAGCTAGTTCTACAATAATCCGGTATTTGCCAGATTTCTGGATCGAAGGTTCAGATACGCCAAATTGATCAACGCGATTACGAATCACTTCCATAGCGCGGTCAACGGCATCTTTGGCTTCTTCTTCCAGACTCTTCAGAATCTCGTCGTTCTTGAATCCGCGTCCATTAAAATGACGCACTAACTTTAGGTCCGATTCATTGATTTTTCGACGAAATACATCGAAAAAATCCTCTTCGTTAGCGATGGCTTCGTCATTAGCTTCCTTTAGAAGAGCCATAAACTGGGGCGTCTTATTGGATGCCAGAGATTCAATCAACTTTGGCAGATCAACTTCCATCACAATATGCATACCGCCCTGCAAATCAAGGCCTAGCCGAATGACCCGGCGTTCGTATTTATCCAGCGAACCATCCGCCCGCATCGCTTCCCGTTTCTCGTCAGAAAAGGAATGATAAGCGACTGTCCAATATAATGAATAGCACGCTAGAACAACTACTACACCGATAATGATAAATCGGACAATATTCTTTTTAAACATTCAGAATCACCTCAAAGTATATCTTATATTTAGTTTAAAAAAAGCATGTGAATTTAACTTCAAGAGTCGTTTAATGTCAAACAAAAAGCCAGCCTGGTCAAATAAATCCAAATTTCAATCCTGAATATAAATAAAGGCTCGTGTCAACTCGTCAGAGCCATAGGTTACGACAATCGGATATTTTTTTCCTAAACCATCTACTGAATATTTCTTCCATTGCAATTTACGGGTATCTACCAGACAATTGCGATCTTCTCCATCGTTATAACTACCCGGCGGCACAAAGCCCTTTAGATTAACCTGCAAATCGGCACTGTCTAATCCGGGAATTAAAACTTCAATGATTTTAATTAAATCTCCTCGTTTGACAGTTAGCGTTTGACCATCGGTTAGCTTACGCTGAATTCCATTAACTTCAATTATATAGGCAATGCTGTCAAACGTCGAACCGATTGTCTCGACTTTAACACTGCCAATTATAATATTATCACGTCTGACGATGATGGAGGTCGGCTTTAAAACGGGAATCGGTTTTTGGAAATCTTGAGCGTTCCCGATGCCGAGCACATCGCAGGTAAGACCACGATTATAATTCGATTCGATATGCTTAACACGTATAATATCACCATAATTGACTTGAATAAAACCATCGTTTTCGACGATTTTCGTCTCAGTATTATTAATAGTGATAAGGAGGTAAATCAGTTTAGGTGGCTCAAATAGGACGGCTGGGTGTTCCGGTTCAACTCCCATCAGCTTAAAAAATTCATTAATCGCGTAATTATGATAACGAATTTTTAGTTCGACATTTTCGAGATTTTTCGATGATTCAATGCCGAAGGCAGGAATGTGAAAAGTTGTTAGCGCATAATAGGTCGCCGACTTCCTCTGCTCCGGGTATTTAGTATCAGGACTTAAGGTATTAGTATTGAAAAAACTAAATTTGTGTTCGGGATTCTCAACTCGTAAGTTAATGCCTTTTATTACTTTTTGAGCCATTTCCTCTAATTTCAGAGTATCACCATTGAATGCTACCTGGTCAGCATCGGCGATAATTGACTGACCATAGCAGTACGGATTGCGGTTCTTGTCAATATAAGTTTTACTGTAAAAACCACTACCATCGTGCAAATTGAGAAAAAGATCGCTTTCGGACATTAACTGCTTAATAATTGCTACTATTTGATCTTCAATATCTGTGGATTGTTTACGGTCGAAGCGTCGGTTCATATCACCATTAACGCCCCGCTTATTAAGAATTATTGAATGGAAGTTGGCGCGCGGGATGACAATCAGATTACCCCTATCAAGCACTAGATCTGGGTAAAGGTCAGCTGATAAGTAGCCACCAGGTTCATCGCCCTGAATACCCCCCAGGATAAAAATAGTGTTGCCATCGAAGCGCCCGTAAAGTTTATAGACATGCAGTTCGTTGGGCGTATTCTCAAAATATACCTCATGTTCTCGCGATGGACGCTTGATTTCGGCAGCTAAGCCAGACGCGACTTGCCAGGAAATAATCAGTCCAATTAACAGAATCGTTTTTCGGGTTTTATTTTTCTTCAACCCACTCTTCCCCAATAATCTTTATATTTCCCGGAAAACCTTTAAGTGTTAGCGTCTTTAAGCCAATATCCCGATAACCATCTCCCTGATAAATCTGTCTGAAAGTTACTTTCCAGACTTGCTCTTGAGGCGATTGAATTCTCAAAGCACTCCATTTCACACTGATATTTTGCACTGATTGGAAAACCTGGTCTTTGTAATTTTTCCAGCCGGATAGATCATACTCGCCGCTGGTGAACTCTTCTGCATAAAAATTTATATAAGTATCAATATCCTTTTGCTCCCAAGCACTCTTCCAGCCGGATAAAAATTGGGTAACCATTTCCTCGGTCGTCAGACTTGGGCTGATCGGACGAAAAGTTTCCCGCACAATTCTCCAATTCGAATCAATCGGCACTAAAATTAACTGCTTCTGGCCTTCACTATAAAATGTTGGGCAAAGATAGCGCTGGCGAAATTTCAAATGCGCTTCACAATCAGAGACTAGTACACTGATTTCGTCAACCATTACAGTTTTCCACTGGTATCTTTTTTCCAGGTCAGTTTTATAGGACTTAAATTGTTTCAGATTACGACCATTTTCATCAAGGAAGTTAGGGGCATAATAGTCACAATATTCCGCCACTGCGCCGCTGTCCCAATTTTTCGTCCAACCATTGATGTACTCTGCCCAGAAACTTACAGCGGCTTTTAAATTCTCCGGAGATACATAATAATCGCTTAAATTATCCAAAATGATTACCGGGGTCTGACGGACTACGATGTATTTTCGGAGATCTAATATATGACTATTTTCAAGAGAAATACATCCTTCGGTAATAAAATCTTTGATCTCTTCGTCGCGTCCATGTATCCAAATATTCGATCCATTACGTTTCTGTAAACGATCAACATAATTCGGATAATCCAGCGCATAAGCCAGCGGCCCATATCTAGCGGTTAAGCGATTGTCCGGTACTCGACCAATGATATAATAAATACCTTCCGGTGTCTTTAGATCGCCTGAACGCTCCTTATCACCCCTCCGCCTTCCGGTTGTAATTCGGTACTCTTTTACAATTTCCAGAGCGCCGGGCGCGTTACTTCTTACAACGAACATTTTTTGGTGTGACTTATCAACGAGTAAGACATTACCGGTTGAGTCGGCTGAAATATTGAGCACGTTCGAGAATAGATTTTCAGCCAGACTTACGGCATTTAAAACAGCTATTAACATCAAGATCGAAATTTTTCGCGCCATATTTGTATTTCTGAATTTTAAGTTTACATCACTGATATTCATAATTAAAGTGCGCCAAAATTAGATAATAAAATCGTTTTTTAAAATAGGCAATTTTCGTTGGTAAGATAAGTTGAGGCTGAGACTAAGGTCGAGGTTAAGATTAAAACTGAGGCAAAATCATAGCAACGAGGCTTAACTTAATACCACTTCACCAATGACCAATAACCAATGACCAATGACCAACCTTCCTGTTCTTTTTTCTTTTGCCGAAAAAAGAACCAAAAAAGGCAACGGCTAAAGAACATCTCACGGGGGTTCGCTCGGTCCCAGCGAATGGAATTTAAGGCGCAAAAGTTATCAAGTTCATATAACATTAGTGACATAGGAAAAGGTTATGGATAATTATGAAAGTGCTATTACCGCGCTGAAAATTCCATTTTTTCCGCTGGGACTTCGCTTCCCAGCCCGAGATGTTCTTAAGGCCGTAGTGATAAACTGGATGGTTAGGTTTAACGCTCTCCGCTCTAATTCTCATTCTCTTTTCTCATTCTTTTTTCTCAGCCTCTTTACTAATGACCAATGACTAATGACCAATGACCAATGACCAATTGCCAATGACAACCATCTCAAGTTAAGGACACCCCATAAAAAGGCAAAACCAGTGGAGCAAGGTAATGGCTTCCGGCTATCAATAATATTTCATCAGGTCTTATCTGAAATTCTAAAAAATTCAACAGCCGTTCGAGTTTATTATCTACATAAATCAGCCTGGATGGAATTTGTTTACGAATTACGTCGGCTAATATTTCGGCTGGAACTGAAGGATGGTCAGGAATTTCCGTTAAATAAATATCTCCACCGAGCGGCTGGATAATTTTACCGATGCGATCGTATTTCTTTACGCTACCCAGTGCCAGTACTAAATGGACCGGTTGAGTTGGAAATACTTGCTTTAGCGCCTTTACTACCTGGCGAATACCATGCTGATTATGGCCAACGTCGAAATAGATTAATGGCTTGTGGGACAGTATTTGCAGGCGTCCCGGCCAAACTACCCCGCTGATTCCATCGCGCAAAACTTTTGGTGAAATTTCCAGACTCTTCACTCGTTTTAGGGCACTGACAGCCGCCTGTAAATTTATTAGCTGATGATCACCAATTAACGGAAACTTAACTGCGTCAATTTTAAGATTATTTACAATTAGACTTAATACCTGTTGTTCAGGAAAACGTTGGATATTCGTGATTTGACATTGTTCAGGAGCATAGTAAAAATCGCCGCCACTGGCATTGATTTCTTTACTTAAAAAGTTGAGAACGCGTGGTGTTTGACGTGCGACTATACAAGGAATCCCGCTTTTGACAATTCCGGCTTTTTCATAGGCGATCTGAGATAGTCGACGACCAAGAAATTCCTGGTGATCACGCCCGATGGGAGTAATAACGGCCACTTCCGGGAGCGTAACATTGGTGGCGTCAAAACGTCCGCCCATACCGGTTTCAAGAACAGCATAATCAACCTTATTTTTTTTAAAATAGTCCAACGCCATAGCCGTTGTGGCTTCAAAAAAACTGCAATTTAGTTCGTCAATTAGCTTGCGCCAACGTTCGGTGAATAGAGCAATCTCGGCATCGGGAATTTTCTGGCCATCAATACGAATACGTTCGTTGAAATTCAAAAGGTGCGGCGAAGTATATAGTCCGACTCGATATCCAGCGGTCTGCAAAACATTAGCCATGATTGCACAGGTTGAACCCTTTCCGTTAGTCCCGGCAACGTGTATCACCTTATAAGCGTTCTGGGGATTACCGATCGCATCGAGTAATTTTTGGATGCGCTCTAAGCCTGGTTTGATACCGCGACCATTCAAAGAAAATAAGTAACTTAAAATAGGCCGCAGATCAGCGGCATCTGAGGACGACATTAGCAACAATCTGCGAGGTTGATTCGTTCGACATTGGCGATTGGCTCGCCCAGAAATCGCATCGCGATTTCTTCGAACTTCTGGGGTAAATCGCTCACATAAAAACGATGTTCCGGTGTTCTTTCCAAATCGTTTAATAGCCCCTGCTGATTCAGAATCAAGCGTACTTGATTAGCCGTTTCTATAGCGGTATCTATAATCTGGATATTGCTATCAACTACCCGCTGAATTACGTTTTTAATAATTGGGTAATGGGTACAGCCTAAAATAAGAGTGTCAATTTTTGGAACGAGATTCTGCAAATATTCCCGTGCAACTATTTCCGTTACAGGTGATTCACCCCATCCCTCTTCGACAAGCGGAACAAACAGGGGACAAGCCTGGGAAAAGACCTGCACAGATTTATCGAGAGCGGTTAACACTTCAACGTATTTTCCGGAATTAATGGTTCCGGTAGTACCAATGACGCCAATCTTTTTGGTGGGCGATATTGCCAGGGCTGACCGCGCTCCTGGTTCGATTACGCCAATAATCGGCAAGTCGAATTGATCTTGCAGTAATTCCAGCGCGACACTAGAGGCTGTATTACAAGCTACTACGATCATTTTCACGCTTCGTTCGGCTAAGAATCTGGCGATTTGGATCGCAAATTTTTGGACGGTTTCGACGCTTTTATTACCGTAGGGCACTCGGGCAGTGTCGCCGAAGTAATATATTTGTTCCTGCGGTAATTGGCGAAAAAGTTGTTTGACTACAGTCAATCCCCCCAGACCCGAATCGAAAACCCCGATGGGCAGATTCTGCTTATTACTTACTTTGAGCCACTGATTGGTCACAATACTCCTTGAATTCAATAACGCTTTTATAAAGGGCTAAAGCGATTTTCTGGCGATGAGCCGGATCGTTCAGTTTTTTGGCATCGTTGCGATTGTCATTATAACCAAGTTCACATAGTAAATTGGGCATTGAAGCGCCGACCAGGACGTAAAAATTGGCTTGTTTGACGCCGCGGTTTTTCTGGGGCACATATTCAGAAATATTGCGCGATAATATTTCAGCGAATTTCTCACTATCGTGCAAGTAGGTATTATAAACCATATTAGCCAGGATATGAGAAGGATTATCATAGTCTTTATACTTAGCCTTATCTTCGCTAGTTTCTAATTTAATGACTTCATTTTCCAGGCGGGCAACTTCTATAGATTCCTGCGTCCTAATAGTCGGATTTTGGAGGTATAATTCAATTCCCTCGGCACTGCTTCTTGTACCGGATGGAAGCGCATTGATGTGCAAACTGATAAAAAGCTTACCAGCAGAATCGTTAGCTATACGGGTTCTTTTCCAGAGAGGAATAAATTCATCGTTTTTTCTGGTATAGACCACTTTTAGATCGTTGCGCTGTTCCAGCAATTTACCCAATCGAAGAGCGATGTCCAGCACGATATCCTTTTCGTGTTTATAGCCCCAACGACCGGGTGTGCCAGAATCTTTCCCTCCGTGTCCGGCATCAATGACAATGGTATCAACAATCCAGGTATTTTTGACTTCTTCAATTTTTTTGAGCGTAGCACTGGTCAGTGGCACATTTAAAGTGACTAAAATTTTACCACTGCGCGCATCGTAATAGGCATTTGCCCTGTCATATTTTTGCTTCAATTTAAGGGTAATTTGAACCGAATTCCCTACTGGAATAGCTTCAACAATTGACACTGAAGGAATCGGATCCCGACGTGAAAGCGCGGCTGAATCGCAGGTAGCTCCGAGAATAGTAAGGTAGAACCACTCATCACCGCGGAAGAAAGAAGAAAAGTCTGAACTTTCGTAAGTAGCATTGGTTGAAATTTTCATCGTCAAGCCGTTGCCGCGTTCTTCAAACTGGATATCATAAATGATACCCGGCTTTGTCCCAAAAGTTGTTACCGTAGGCGCTGATGGAATAGGAGTTGCGCCCGGCAATTCTACCAGCTCATAAATCGGTGAGCGTTTGTCGAGATAATATTGAAGTTTAGGGATGGCATACCGCTTCATCAAGTCAAGAAAAGAGTACATCGGAACAAAAATCTCATCGCGGTTGACCAAAATAGCCGGCTGTGACATTTGCAGTATTCTATTATCAAGCATAACGAAAGCACTATGAGCCGTGATTTTGACTGATTTACCGGAAAAATAGAGGACTATCTTGCCAGTTTCAGGATTGTTATAAGTTCTTAATCCGAGCGCTTGAGCGAAGTCTTTTACGGAAAAATAAGCACAATTATCAAAGTAGAGAACCGATATACTCGTACCTGTTTTCGGACGAGGAGATTGAATGACAAGCTGATCCGCTAATAGGTTATGACAATTAACCAATAATAATAGAAAATATATATAAGGTCTAAATATTTTCACAATCGTCGTGAAATTACACACTTCTAGATCATAAGTCAAAGGTCAATTGCAAATCACCTGAAAAATCAAAACTGTTGTCATTTGTATGAATAGACACATTGCTCCGTCCATAGACTGCGCCGGCTATTTCACAATTTGAACCGATTCGCCGACTGATTATCAGAAAATAGCGCTGACCAGTGCCGGTTAATAGAGTCATATTAAAGCGGAAAGGCAAGCCAGGTTCGTAAAAATAAATATTTAGGTCGGACGAACCGGTAAAATAGTGGGTGTTCCCGGCGGTCACACGGGTATATTTAGAAATCGAGACTTTTCCTACAACGCTAAGTGCCTGGCTACTTTCAGCGAAAGGAATTGAATCGTTCCATCTGAAAGTTGTTCTGATTTCACCGGAAAACGAAGTGCTAAAGGAATGCCTGAGATGCAATTTAAGCTGATAATCGCGCGGTTGTTGAGGCAGATTGGTGTGATAGTAGCGATTGACTTTATACCAAGCTTCAATTAAGTCGTTATTGCGAGCTTGACGGCTAAATCCGCAGAGGGATTCCCGCCCATTCCGGATTGCTACACCAGGCTCGGAATTTTTTAATTCACGAAAGAAATCAACATAGCCAGTGAACCGCCAGCGAGCCGGTAGTTTGATTTTCAGAGCGGAATATAAACCGGTTTCATTGCCGGAAAGACTGGAGAACTTGCGAAAAGGATTGCCGAGCGGAGCGAAAAAATCAGGTTCGATATAGCGCCAGCCCGCACAAAAACTTACATGATCTCTACTTAGATGAAGATTTTGAATTATTCCTTTTTTACCGGTTTCCTGGACTACCCATTCACCGCTTATCGTCCAATCGCTTATTTCGTAATTATGTAAAAATGATAGCCCGCTAACTTTGCGATGTCCGTTTAAGGCAAATAAACCAGTCGAATAATTAGCATTATAGACCAAAATTCCAGCCGAGCCTTGGTCCCACTCGCCCAGCAAACTTGCTCCTCCTAATGTTTCCAGCAAGGCGTCTTTAGCTCGGAGTTGACTTGAGCTAATATGCAAGCCATCGGAGCGCAAATTTTTGACCGTTCCATTAGTGTCAATAGTAGCATCGAGCCGGTGATGTGAAATGAAGGGGATTAACTTGAAATGTCCAGAGGTGTACTGGGCGGCCGAACCGAAAAGATAGCGGTTTTCGTCAGACCCCAGATAATTGCTTACCCCTGATCGCGAAGTCTTCAGATTACCGGTTGCGTCAGTACTGCGGCCACTCATTAGATTATTAGCAAAAAGCAAACCCTGGCCCCATTGTAAGCGATAGGCTCCGCCCAGAATTTCTAAAGAGTTAAAATATTTCGGAGAACGCAGACTGATGTTCCAATAATCACCTAAAATAGGTTCATCGCTATCGTTTTCCACAATTATTCCTGTGAACCAACCTTGAGGCGAATAACAGCGCGCTCGTTGGAGTGATTTCTGTAAACTAGTATATTCCTGTTTTTTTAAGGAAATGAAATTTACTATCTGGCTCGGCTTCGTTCTTTTCACTGAAAAATCAATGAAATAGCTGATCGCTTCAATTTCGGCAGTTGTAAAAATTGTATCTTTTACCAGTGCTTTCAGATTGAGGCTCTTGGGGTAGTGACGTTTTAGCTCAATTAATTGAGATATGATATAGTCATTTAGCGGCAAAGCGCGCAAGTCCTTAATCCGGCAAGTTTCCCAGACCAGCGGATTGTCCCGATAAGCATAAATTAATTCTTGCAATTCGTCAATATCCAAAGCATTGTCGGTAAAATAATTATCGAGGATATCTGCCGATAAGTCATTTTGACCAAATGCCGGGGCATCGGCAATAGCAATTATCAGATAGCTAAATAGAAGTCCGATTAGAAATTTAAGCCGCATTGATAATAAACGGTATAAGGCAAAGTTGGATGATGTAAAAACGCCACGGCTATCTGGAATTTATACCAGGCAAGTTCCAAACCGCCCGAAAGCCGATCGGGATTGAATTGAACTCCGGCTAGCAAATTGCATCCGCGAAATACCTCAAATCGAATTCCGCTCCGCCAGGTGAATGGAAAACGCGTGTCCTTGAAAATTTCACCCGATATCTCACCGCGCCGAATCGGCTTCCATTGCCAACCGAAAGCGAAAACCTGAGGCAAAGGTTCTTGGCGATCGCAAATTTTGGGTGCATTGAGATTTTCAAATAAAATAGCGAAGCCGAGAGTCGAGTCGGGAAACAATTTTAAGCCGCAATTCAGTCCTATAGCACCGGTTCGCGGATAGTTGGAAATTGTCAAATCGTAATAATTGACGGTTGCTCCGAGAGAAATTAGCGATGAAATCTTGCGGGCGAGGGAAAAACCGATTGTTTTTTCCTGGTAAACCAGATTCCCTAATGTGTTTAGTCGCAAAGCCAAGCCGGTTTTGGAGTGGTGGTTGTAAAATAGACCAATGTCCCAGGTTTGCAGGTTTTTAATACCGTATAGATTGGAGAAGTTACAGCAGGTAGATAAGCCTTTTTTCTCAACTAAGGATGCCGGATTGGATCCATCGGGGAACACTGATATAGTTCCACCACCGGCAATAATGATCGGAGATGCCTGATGAATTTCGAAAGCGGCTTGAGCTGTACCAATGCACAACAACAAGCAAAATAAAAATCGCTTTTCCATATTTTCCTCCTTCAAAGCGCCCGCAGGTTGTGAGAACGGGCTTTAATTTATCAATTCAACCGGTGAAAGATATAAATTCTGTGATTTAACACCAATTTTCAGAGCAGTAATCGCGCTCGGTTAATTTAGACGCTCAACCGGTTTTTCGATAACGCGAAAGACTTTTTCGCCTTTCTTAGCCATTCGATACTTTTCACGGGCTAATTTTTCGATATACTGCAGGTCGCTTTCCAATCGGGTTTTCTCGATCAATAAAGAATCCTGCGTATATTGCAACTCTACTAGATGATTTTCAATCTGTTCTTTTTGCTTATTGAGTAAGTAGATTTGGTATAGACCGTAATCGCCAATTACAAAAAAAATGATAAAAAGGGTAATTGCACAAAGTATTCCGAGAATCCAGTAAAGTTTGTGCAAATAACCGGAACCGTCTTTACTTTTAATAGATTTTGGACGGCTTTTTCTCATTTAAATAGGCGCTTTCCTCCAAAAATGGCGTTGTCAGCTAGCTCTTCTTCTATTCGCAGGAGCTGGTTGTATTTGCAAATGCGGTCCGTGCGGCAAGCTGAACCGCTTTTAATCTGGCCAGAATTGACCGCCACCGCCAGGTCAGCGATAGTCGTGTCTTCGGTTTCGCCACTACGATGGGAAATGACGGTAGTGAATCCACTGCGATGAGCCAGTTCGATGGCGTTCAGGGTCTCAGTCAAAGTACCAATCTGATTCAGCTTGATCAATATTGAGTTGATGGCTTTTTCCTTGATGGCGCGCGATAGACGCTCGACATTGGTAACGGTTAGATCATCGCCGACGATTTGAATTCGATTGCCGAGTTTCTTGACCATTAGCTTCCAGCCGTCCCAATCGTCTTCCGCCATACCATCTTCAATGGAAATAATCGGATATTTATCCACTAAATTTTTATAATAATCAACCATTTCTTCAGAAGACAAACTGCGATTTTCCGATTTTAGTTCATATTTTTTCGTTTCAGTGTTGTAAAATGAGGATGAGGCTGGGTCGAGAGCGATGAATAATTCGGTGCCGATTTTATAGCCAGTCTTGGCGGCGGCTTCTAAAATCACCTCGATAGCTTCTTCATTACTGCGCAAATTGGGGGCAAATCCGCCTTCATCTCCGACAGCTGTATTCATACCTTTTTTCTTCAAGACACTTTTTAATTGATGAAAGGTTTCCACGCCCATCCGCAGAGCCTCGGCGAAACATTTGGCGCCGACTGGGAAAATCATAAATTCCTGTAGATCTACATTATTATCGGCATGTTTACCGCCGTTCAGGATATTCATCATCGGAACCGGCAGAACGCGAGCGTTGACGCCGCCGATATATTTATAGAACGGCAAGCCGACAAAATTAGCCGCCGCCCGAGCTACAGCCAGGGAAACGCCGAGAGTTGCATTAGCGCCGAGTTTGGCTTTGTTGGGTGTTCCATCGAGTTCGATCATAAGATTGTCGATCCAAGCTTGATCCAGAACATCTTCTCCGATGATTTCGGGTGCAATGATGTCATTGACATTTTGCACGGCTTTTAAAGTGCCTTTGCCAAGGTAGCGCGATTTGTCGCCGTCGCGCAATTCCACGGCTTCGTGTTCGCCGGTGGAAGCGCCGGACGGGACGGCGGCACTGCCGTAAAAACCGCTTTCAGTCAAGACTTCTACTTCGATGGTTGGATTACCACGCGAGTCCAGAATTTCACGGGCATTTACTTCGATAATTGTACTCATTAATTACTCCTTATTTGCTTCGGTTTTTTAAGATAATTCAAATACGCTGTCAATTTAATCAGCTCTCGGATATTTTTCAATAAAAGCGCGAACGCCGACCAAAGAAAATTAAGAAATCATCAAAATAGTTGCCTAAAATCACCGACAATCTCATAAAATTTCATCCAGAGATTATTGATGAAATGTCCGTTTTGTGAATTGGATTTGATTTAGCCGGTAGTTGAATTTAAATTCAAGCCGACTTTTTTGAGGAAACAAAATGTCCATTACGGTTGAGATTAAACAGGATTTTCCAGATGATCAGTGGGATAGATTCGTTTACCAGAGCGTCAATGGGACTATCTTCCATACTTGCCAATTTCTATCGTATCATCCCAAGGGGCGCTTCGAAGATGCTTCGCTGATTTTTCGTCAGGAGGCGGAGCTGTTTGCACTATTTCCGGCGACACGCGGGAATTGGGACGGCTATGATACCCTCTGGTCGCATCGCGGGGCAAGTTACGGAGGATTTGTTTACCGCGAAGGGCTTAGTATTAAAAATGCTTATGAACTCGTGGAAAAATTGATTGAATATGCGCGACGGGAACGAATCAAGCGCATCGTGCTAACTCTACCACCGATTATTTATAACCGGCGTTTATCCAATTATATAGATTTTGCGCTGATTCAGCACGGCTTTCAGTATTTGAAGCGTGAGGTTTCGAGTATCGTTTCATTGGAAGAAAATATCAACCTGAATGTCGCGAAGTTTAAACCATCTAACCGAACGGCTTTCCGGCGGGCGCAAAAATTAGGCGTGGTCGTGCGGGAATCGCAGGATTATGCCAATTTTTATAAAATTTTAAAGAAAAACCTCAAAATCCGCCACGGCGTTCAACCAACTCATACATTGGAAGAACTGGTGCAACTAAAGGATCTATTTCCCGAAAAGATTCATTTGTTCGGGGCTTATCTGGCCGCTGAAATGGTCGCCGGAGTGGTAATGTTCGATTGTAATCCGCAAGTATCGCTGGCTTTTTACATTAGCCACAACGAAGAACGGCAGGAATGTCGTGGCGTCAATCTCCTTTTTTATGAAATTATAAAAAGATGTATTGCGCAGGGTTTTAAGTTTCTCGACTTTGGTATTTTTACTGTAAATATGGAGCCGAATTTCGGACTAGCTCGATTTAAGGAGGGATTTGGTTCGAGCGGCATTCTGCGGGACACATTATATCTCGATCTTTAGAATAAATTTTAGCGGTTTTATAATAAAGCAAGGAAACGACGGGGAATTAGTAAGTACTTGGTGAATAGGAATAGACAGGCAAGAATGCCTGTCCTACAGTTGGCGCTGATTCTGCGGAAAAGTTCGTATATTTGGGCGTTTTCGATCTTTAATTAATATGACCGCAAGTATTCGTAGTCTCACCAAGCAAACTCTGATTTATGGCGTCGGCACCATTTTAGCCCGCTTGGTGACTTTTTTACTATTGCCTTTATATACGAATATTCTGCCAGCGGCTGAATATGGTTTGGCGTCTCTGGTTTTTGCTTTCAACGGGTTTATGATAATAATTTTCAATTACGGTCTGGATTCGGCGATGATGCGCTATTATGGCGAAAGCACCGAACCGGCTGTAAGGAAGCGCTTGTTATCAACTTCGATCTGGTTAACGATCTCGACCAGCCTGATTCTGAGTGGTTTGATTTACGGTTACAGTGGATTTCTCGGGCGCGTTTTATTAGGCGACGCGGCGCGTGGTGAACTCCTGCGTTATTCGGCGGGAATTCTTTTTTTCGATGCCATTGCGCACGTGCCGTTTGCGCTTCTACGTCTTGAAGAACAGCCAATTCGATTTATGAGTATTCGGCTTCTAAATGTTATTATGATGTTCGGGCTGAATATTTATTTTGTCGCCCATCTCCAGCGCGGAGTTGCTGGTATCTTCCAGAGTAATCTGATAACATCTGCCGTTACAACTACTATACTTTTCATTTTAATTATTCCAAGGTTAAGTCTGCAGTTTTCGGGAGAAAGCGCCCGCAATTTGGTACTTTTCGGTCTGCCTTTCATTCCCGCCGGGCTAGCTACGGTTTGTATGGAAATGCTTAACCGTTATATACTGGAACACTTGATGGGTTTGGAGGCGGTGGGCGTTTTTAGCGCCGGTTTCAAATTGGGAATATTTATGCTTCTTTTAACGAACGCATTTTACTATGCCTGGCAACCCTTTTTCCTGAAAGCTGGCCCGCAGGAATCGTCGCGCCTGTTATTTGCTCGGATTTTCACTTATTTCGTGTTGGTTGAGCTGATTTTCTGGTTGGTGCTGACTGCTCTAATGCCGGAAATTGTGCGTTTCCACATTGGTCAGATTTATTTAATCGGTAAGGAATATCAAACATGCGAGCCGATGGTGCCGATTATTTTGATGGGATATGTTTTTCTCGGAATTTACCAGATGTTTCTCCCGGGAATTTATTTTGAAAAGAAGACCCGTTATCTGGCTTACCTGACTATTTTCGCGGCTTTGGTAAATGTGGGCTTTAATTTTATACTTATTCCGAGCCTCGGAATTCTCGGTTCGGCTTTTTCATCCTTGATTGGATATTTTACTTTAGCCGTATGCAGTTATTTTGTTTCGCAACGCCTTTTCCGGGTGCCTTATGAATTGCGGCGAGTTGGGCTTTTGTTTCTATTAACTCTGGCTGGTGGGATTCCTATTTGGCTGTTCAGACTAAATCTGCCGATTAGAATCGCTATTCTGGTAGTTTATCCGCTTCTTTTATGGCTGGCTGGTTTTTTCAAGAGTTCCGAGATAGCGAAATTGAAACAGATATTTTCCAAAACTACCTCGCATCATAAAAACTGAATATGAATATGTCGGGTAATTTCAGAAAATTTTTCAAAGAATCGACGCTATACTTAGGCGGCTTAGTGCTGAATCGTCTCGTAAGTTTTCTATTACTTCCGATTTACACCAACGTTTTCGATAAAACTCAGAACGGCATTATAACGATTGCTTATGCTTTTCTGGGATTTATGGTGATTATTTTACCATATGGCACGGACGCCGCCCTGCTGAATTTCTATACTGGAAACGATCGCGACCGTAAGAACTATTTTTCGAGCGCCTATTTGTTGGTACTGATTTCGAATTTGCTAATTCTGGGATTAGCTTTTTTAGCGAGAAATAGTCTGTCGCAAGCCGTACTACGCGTGAGCGATCCCCATATTTTAGTTTGGTGCTTGATTATTTTATTCTTCGATACCTTGAATGGCTTGACCTTGCTCGTCTTAAGAGCGGAAGGTCGCCCGCTGACTTTCATCTCGTTCAGTCTGGCAAATGTCTTGTTGGCAATGGGATTGAATATTTTTCTGGTAGTGCATCGCAGGCTTGGCTTGGCAGGAATTTTTTACAGTAATATTCTAACATCGGGAATGATCTGGCTGGGACTTTTACCACTGGTACTAAAACGGCTGGATTTACGCTTGATTTCGGGCAAATACATCAGGAATTTAGTCAGGTTCGGGTTCCCCTTTCTACCGGCAGGAATTTTCGCAATGATTTTGGATTTATCCGATCGCTGGTTTCTCGAATATTTTACCGATATGGAAACGGTTGGATTATATGGCGTTGGCTATAAATTAGCCGCGGTTATGCTGGTTTTCGTGCTGGCGTTTAATTCCGCCTGGCAGCCCTTTTTCCTGAAAGCGCGGCGTGAGCAAAATACTCCTAATATTATTGCCAGGGTTTCCTTTTTTGTTATCGGGGGATTGGCCTTCTGTTGGTTGTTTTTTAGTATCTGGATGAATTATATCGTGAGGATTAAAATTTCCGGCCGATATTTGATCGGTGCGGAATTTTGGGCTGGTACGAGTGTCACACCGCTCATAATGCTGGCTTACTTTTTTCAAGCACTTTATTTGTTGCAATTACCGAGTATTTTTCTTCTGGAAAAAACTAAATGGGAGCCGGTTTTTCGCGGATTAGGCGCGGCTACTAATATAATTCTAAATATTGTGTTCATACCGCGCCTGGGAATGAGCGGGGCGGCGATTGCGACTGTTCTGGCGTATCTTGCGATGGTAATTGCCATCTGGTTTTTTAACCGGAAATATTATCCGATAAAATACGATTGGCCTAAAATTGGAGCGATCATTGTTTTGACCGCGGCGGCTTATCTGGTTGCTATCTGGGGAGATTCGGTTATTTACCGGGTAATAGCTACTGGAATCGGGTTATTGGGAATTGGTGGAATTCTTCTCTTGCCATTGAAGGGTAGAATATTGCCGATTCTGAAAAAAAAGTAACAAACGAAAATTCACTTTAGTTTAGGAGAGTTATTCATAATCTCATCATAGAGATTGTGAATTGCCCAGTAATATTTATGATCGCTGAATTTATCTATAACTGTTTGTCGAATGGATTGAGAATCGAATTGACAATATTCGATAATCATTTTTTGCATTGCTTCGGTCAGACCAGTAACGTCATTAACTGGCACCAAAAATCCGGTTTCGGAAGTGACAATATCTTCCGGGCCGCCACAGCGGGTCGCAATGACTGGCAGACCGCAAGCCATAGCTTCGACCAGAACCAGGCCGAAAGTCTCGACCTCGCTGGGTAAAATTAGCGTGTGGCATTTTTGCATCCAGCCAGCGATTTCGGTCTGCGGCAAATAACCGGTCAGAGTAACGGAACTTTGCAGGTTCAAATTAGAAATTAGGTGCTCTATATTTCGACGTTGCGGCCCATCTCCTACGAGAACAAGCTGGGTATCAGGATTATTTTGCCGAACGGTGGCGAAAGCTCTCAGCAGAAGGTCGAGCCTTTTTTCGGGGCGCAGAAGAGCCACACAAAGAAAGACAAATGGTTTTAGTGCCTTTTTTCCCTCGGAAGCGGGAGAAAAAGCCGATATATCCACCGGATTCGGGACAACGACGATTTTGGGGGTAAATTCTGGGAATTGAACTGCGATCGAATCCCGCAATCGGGAACTGGTAGCCACGATTCGGTCGGCGTAGCAATACGCTTCGTGGATACAGTCTTTATAGAATTCAGTTAGCATTTCCGGTTTCAAAAAATGCATAAGATGTTCGGTGACAATCATCGAGATGTCATTGTCTTTCAGCCACCGACCGAGTTCTGCTCCGGCAAATAATGACGAGTGAGCGATGACTAAATCCGGTCGCCCGCGCTCGGCAATCGCCCTTTCAAGTAGTTTGATCAAGCGCCGCCGTTGGGAAAAATAAGTTTTTTGAGGTCGTTTCGGAAACCAGTTTAAGGTTTCCTGACGATATTCCATAACACCGCCGAGATTTTCCGGTTGGAGCTTGACAGTACTAAATCTTTTAACCCGCAGCAAGTTTTTAAAAGAATGCACCAGATCTACGATTACCGTGACATCATCGCCGTATTTTGCAAGTATCTGAGCCTGGTCGCGGAAGAATGTGCCGTTTTCAGGCGAGAGTTTTGATGGATACCACGACGGAACAATGAAGATGTTCACTGTATTTCTTCAGCCTAGATAAAGTTGAGATAATTATAAAGTGTCAGTCGGCAAACCCCTGATGAAATTACGAGTCTTGAATAATTCATACAGCGCTGGGAATTTCTGGGTTTATATATCATTTTGGTTTTCCACTACTTATTTAATTTATAAAAACATTACAATTTGTAAAATATGATTTACCAATATACTCACCATTTGCAAACCAATATACCATAAAATCTAAGTGGAATAGGTTTTAAAATTAATTTGAAGGAATTTTAATTGTAGAACTTTTCGATTCACAATTAATCCTGAATTGCTTATTTTTCAATCGTGTTGAAGATTCTATATATTTCACCAGAAAATACTGTCGGCACGCTTACTTACTGGAAACGGGCACATGAATTGAACGGCAATGTCTGCCGGTATGTAACCTGGTATCGCAGTTTCGGCGGTTACCCGGAAGACATTTGTTTGAATCTGCCGCTGATTGCCGCCCAGCCGTGGTTTATCAAACCGCGACTGGCTTTCATTCGCCATATAGACCGCCGCGATCCATACGCCGCTTTACCCGGCTATCCACCTTACTGGAATCCGCCGAACTGGCAGAAAAAGCTTTTCCGAATGCGCGAAATATTGTGGCAACCGATTATTGACCGTGCCATACGGGAATATGGCTTGGAAGATTTTGATGTTTACCATTTCGAATGGGGCGCAGATTTTTACCGCGACGCGCGTTTTGCTAAAAAAATGAAGTCACGCGGCAAAAAAATCATCTGCTCCTATCACGGTCAGGATATGCGCAACCGCGGCGTCATTCCGGAAATGGATAAAATCAGCGACTTGAATTTAACCAGTGAACTGGATTTGCCCTTTCGCCATCCGAACTTGAAATATCTTTTTTTACCGTATGACGTGCTGGCTTTTCAGCCGAAAAATACGCCTGGCAAACCGCTGACGATCTGCCATGCAACCACCAACCGCCGCATAAAAGGCTCCGATGAAATTATCCGCGTCTGCGAGGAACTCGAACAGAGTCACGGTATTCGTTTTATTTTCATCGAGAATCAACCACATTCCGAAGTGATCGAGCTGAAGAAACAGGCTGATATTTACATTGACCAGATTACCGATCATGCCTGGGGCTACGGTATGAATTCATTGGAGGCACTTTCGCTGGGATTGGTTTGCGTGACTTATTTAAATCCCACTTACGAAAATTTTATACCAGATCATCCGTTTGTGAATGCCGGTATTTCCAACCTGAAAGAAAAATTACTGGAACTGATTGAAAATCCAGCCAATTTGCCGGCTCGGATGGCGGCTAGCCGCGAATGGGTGGAAAGGCGGCATGATTATCGGAATGTCGTAAAGGAATTGTATCGGTATTACGAGTCCATCGGAGTTCGATTCTAATATGAAGATAACTTTTGTTTTACCTGGTTTCATTAAAATTCCGATGGGCGGGGTCAAAGTCGTCAACGAGTATGCCAACCGCCTGGCTGAAAAGGGGCATGAAGTAACTCTGGTTTATCCGTTAGCTCTGAAAACCGGAAATCGAGGCTATACAATTCGCAAAAAAATCTCCTCATTAATTGATCGAATTCAGCGCGTCCCCGAAAACCTTTATTATACCCCGAATCCGACCGTGAACGTTATGGTGGTGCGAAATACTACATCGAAATATATCCCGAATGGCGATGCCGTTATAGCCGTCGGATGGCAAACGGCGGAAGCCGTAACAGAGTTACCGGCAGAACACGGTCGCAAATTTTATTTATTGCAAAGTTTCGAGACCTATTTTTCGCAAAAAAATCGAATTCTGGCAACTTATCATCTGCCTCTGGAAAAAATTGCAGTGTCGCACTGGATCATTGACGAGCTGGAAAAGCTTGGTGAAAAATGCTTTGGTCCGCTCGGTAATGCAATTAATCCCACCGAATTTTTCATTGAAAACCCTCAACCAGAACGTAGTAACGACGTACTGATGATTTATCATCCGCATAAAATCAAAGGCGCCAAAGAAGGTTTAGCGGCTTTGCAATTAATCAAGAGACAATTCCCGACATTGACCGCAATAATCGTTGCACCCCGTAAGCCGGTTCATCGAATCCCTTCCTGGATTAAAGTAATTATCCGGCCGTCCATCAGCGAGTTGAGGCATTTATACAACATAAGTAAAATATTTCTTCATCCGAGTCGCTGGGAAGGCTGGCCTCTACCGCCTTTGGAAGCTATGGCTTGCGGTTGTGCGGTAGTGGCAACTGCCAATCGCGGTGTGCAGGAATATTTAGTTGACCGGGAAAACGCTCTTCTATGTCCAATTGATGATGTCAAAACCTTAGCCCAAAATGTAATCACCCTACTTGAATCAGATCAACTGCGAGAGGAACTGGCAAAAGGTGGTATTAAGACCGTCCAGCGTTATAATTGGAGAGAGTGCACCAGCCGACTCGAACAATATTTAATGGGGTAATAGCCTGAATAATTATCAACCAACTGTCAGCGTTATCGTTCCGGCTTATAATGCCGCTAAAACTCTACCAATTTGCTTAAATTCATTGTTACGGCAAAATTACCCGCAAGAAAAATATTCGGTTATAGTTGTTAATGATGGTTCAAATGATGCTACCGGAACTTTACTTCGACAAATGAATTTGCCGGAAAATTTTGGCATCATTGAACACCCAGAAAACTGCGGCTTAGCCGCCGCGCGCAACACCGGAATCCAAAAATCGAACGCTGAAATCATAATCTTTCTGGACTCCGATATGGAAGTAGCGCCGGATTTCATCAGTCGTCATATTGCCTGGTATAAAAGACCGGAGGTCGTAGGAATAGTGAGTGAGTTGCAACCAGCGCCGGAAAGTCCATACGACAAATATCAGCGCTATCTGTACGAAAGTAAGCGGGGAGCACGCGTTATCGGCGCCAATAAGCCACTGCCGTTTCAGTATTTTATTTTTGGAATAACCTCAGTCAGGTGGTCGGCACTGGCGACTGTCGGCGGTTTCAATGCTGATATTCGCCACTACGGTGGCGAAGACACCGAGCTGGCTTACCGACTCTGGCAGAAATATCCGACAGGGTTGTTCTTCGATCCGGAAATTATAGTTATTCACCACCATTACCGGCCGTTTCCGCAGGTACTAAAAATCGTCGAACAATTTGGCAGACAGGTTGTGCCTTATATCGTGGAAAAGCATCCGGAACTGAGCCGATTGTACGGCATGCAATTCGTCAAACCCTTGGGCGGTAACAACTGGAAGCTAAAATACTGGATTGGGCGAACTCTGCAAACCGATGTCGCCTTAGAAATTCTCTGGTTTCTATTCGAAATAAAGCCCTATCCAATTTCTAATTTTCTGGTGCGCGGCTTACTCGCCTCGGCGCTCTTGCGAGGGATTACTGCTTCCCGAACTTGAAATAATGCGGTGGATTGGTCATTGGTCATTGGTCATTGGTCATTAGTAAAGAGGCTGAGAAAAAAGACTGAGAAAAGAGGATCAGAATTAGAGCGGAGAGCGTCAAACCTAACCATTCAGTTTATCATTACGGCATTAAGAACATCTCCGGATGGGAAGCGAAGTCCCAGCGGAAAAATGGAATTTTCAGCGCGGTAATAGCACTTTCGTAATTATCCATTACCCTTTCCTCTATCACTAACGTTATATGAACTTGATAACTTTTGCGCCTTAAATTCCATTCGCTGGGACTGAACGAACCCCCGTGAGATGTTCTTAAGCCGTTGCCTTTTTTGGTTCTTTTTTCGGCAAAGGAAAAAAGAACAGGAAAGTTGGGCATTGGTCATTAGTCATTAGTAAAGAGGCTGAGTAAATAGAAAAGAGACTGAGAGAGAATTCAAATCTTAGTCTTTTTTCTCAACCTTAAACTTTCTTTTAGGCTGAAGTAAAGTAAAAAGATAATGTGGGTCGAGTTAGCGACTCGGCCAGTGCCAAGGTAGCGATTTAGCCAATCGCCTTACCTATTTCGTGTCAACGTTATAGTTTTGGCACAAATTAGAACAATCCATGAATTCTTCAGTGGCTTCGGAGGAGTCTCCGATGAGGGAGCATTTACCGGAAATTCATAAAATCCAACTAGACTCAAGCCTGCTAAGAAAGTTTTAAGATTGATTCAGGTTTTTTGATAATACAGTCAAGTCTCATTGTTCAGCCCCAATCTTAGCTTTAGCCAAAAAAAGCTGAATTTGAGAATAAAAGAGTACTGATTACAGGTAAACACAATTTTCTGAATGGACATAATGTTCATTTAATATACCACTGAGAAAAATTATATTTGACTTATGAATTTGAATATTTAAATTAAAGGCACTAATTAATAATCAATTAATTTTTTGACCTACCTCTATTTAGACTAACGATTCGTGTAAAACCTTTAAAAAAGGAATAACTATGGAAAATGAGTTGACCATTGCAAAACTGCAATCGATGAAAATCAAAGAATTGTCCGATATAGCTAATCAGCTGGAGATTCCAGAAACAACTGGCCTAAAAAAAATGGATTTGATTTATAAGATTCTTGAAGCCAGTGCTCAAAAAGAAGGTAAAATATTTGCCCAGGGTGTTCTACAGGTGATGGATGAAGGCTATGGATTTTTACGCTCTGAGAAATCGAGTTATTTACCTGGTTCTGATGATATATACATATCACCTTCTCAAATCAAACGATTTGGTTTGCGAACTGGTCATATTGTTTGTGGACAGATACGGCCTCCTAAAGACAACGAACGTTTTTTCGCACTTCTTCGCGTTGATGCGGTTAATATGATGGATCCGGAAGAGGTAAAAGCTCATCCGGTTTTTGATTCCCTGACGCCTTTATATCCCCAAAGCCGAATTCAGCTCGAAACCGATTCAAAAAACATCTCGATGCGCATTATGGATTTGCTTTGTCCAATTGGCAAAGGCCAGAGAGGACTGATTGTTGCTCAACCAAAAACCGGGAAAACGACTTTACTTCAGCAAATTGCCAATAGTATTACTACCAATCACCCTGAAATTACGTTGATGGTATTGCTAATTGACGAACGTCCCGAGGAAGTCACCGATATGGAACGTTCCGTCAAAGCCGAGGTCATTAGTTCGACTTTTGATGAACCACCGGAACGTCATGTTCAAGTGGCAGATATGGTCTTAGAAAAAGCCAAGCGTATGGTCGAACTGGGATTTCATGTTGTCATTTTGCTGGATAGTATTACCCGTCTTGGGCGAGCTCATAATGCCGTCGTTCCCCACAGTGGTAAAATCCTATCCGGTGGTATTGACGCCAATGCTCTACATCGCCCCAAGCGCTTTTTTGGTTCTGCCCGAAATATCGAAGGCGGTGGTAGTTTGACAATTATCGCCACGGCTCTGATTGATACCGGTTCCCGTATGGATGACGTGATCTTTGAAGAGTTTAAGGGCACCGGTAATATGGAATTAGTACTGGATCGCCGGTTAAGCGATCGCCGTATTTTCCCTTCAATGGATGTTAATCGTTCCGGTACGCGCAAAGAGGAACTCTTACTTTCAGCGGCGGAACTGGCACGAGTCTGGATTTTGCGGAAATTATTAAGCGAGATGACTCCGATTGAAGCTATGGAATTCCTGATTGATCGTATGAATCGCACCAAGAGCAATCGTGAATTTCTCAAATCTATGAACCAGTAAACGGCTATTATAGGGCTTTCTGAAACAGTATCTAATATATTGTAATAACAGATATTTATCACTTGCTTTATTTGATATAAATGGATATATATTTAGGGTGATATTTGACAAAACCTATGCATTTAACAAATCAATTTGGAGCCCTAAATGGTAAATTATGAAGACCCCAATCAAACTAAGATTATAAAATTCACCTTGCCTTTTTCTGGTCACCTTGATCCTAACAATCGCTGGATACGTTTAGCTGAGATGGTACCGTGGCAGGAACTCTATGGGAAATACACTAAGCAACTGTGTCGAGATTTTGGGCTATGTCCATAAAGCCACGAGTAGCCATAGGTGCATTGATTATTAAGCACTTCAAGCAATTAAGTGATGAGGAGACGATCCAGGAGATTCAGGAGAATCCTTATTTGCAATACTTTTTAGGCTATTCGAGTTATCAATTCAAGCCCGGCTTCGATTCTTCCTTATTTGTGACTATCCGGAGTCGCTTGCCAGCCCCGGCGATTGAAGCCATCAATGAGATAATCGCAGTTATCTGGAGTAATATGGAATTCGATTCTAGTGATGAGCCAGGACTAAAGAAACCAGTGAAAACTGGATAGCCATGGCGCTACTCTCGATGAATATGGCAACTGCTTTGCGCCTTACTGCCAAACCGGTAAGGAAGCTTTTATTGTCTTTAATAGGTATGGTAAAAAAATGGGCAGAAATTATGGTCAATTGGAAATTAATAAAGACTAATCAAGACATTATACCAGTTTTACCGTAACTGTGACTTTTTCAGGAAACCCTACTTATCCTGCTCGAGCAAATCGCGCAAAGCCGGTAAAATGAAAACGCCGGATAAATCCTGACTTTTTAGTATTTTTAGTAAAAAGTCAACCTGCAAATCCAACGGAGTGTATTGGTTGATTACAATTTTCTTTTCACTCTGCACCAGACAAGCGCCTTCCTTAAAGTTTCCCAGTCCGTAAACAACGATATAACCGAGGCGTTCAAGTAAATGTTCGCATTCAGTTCGTAATTCCAGGAGACGTTTATTGGATAATTTCTTAGGCATATTATTTACAGGTGATCAGCAAAGCCTTCCCGCGCCAGCATTTCGACTAAGTCTTTTACTCTCTCTGAGTCACCGCGATTTACGACCAAAATGGAATCTTTAGATTGCACGATGATTAAATCACTCACTCCGACGGCCGCTAACAAATTTTTCCGCGAATAGAAATAACAACCATGGGTATCCAGAGTAGCTACGTTGCCAATCAAAACATTACCGTTCTTGTCCTTGGTTTTTAAGTCATATACAGCGTCCCATGAACCGACATCGCTCCAGTCGAAATTTCCCTGAACAACGTAGACGTTCTTGGCTTTTTCCAAAATTCCATAATCAATTGAAATTGACTGAATCATCGCCCAATGACGTTTTAAGGTGGCTTCATACTCGGGCGTGTCGATAGATTTAGCGATGGATTGTAGGCAGGCGTATAATTCGGGGATGAAGTTTTTTATGGCATTTAAAATATTGATGCCTTTCCAGATAAACATACCGCTGTTCCAGAGAAATTCACCGCTTTCCAGAAATCTTTGGGCGGTAGATAGATTGGGCTTTTCGGCAAAGGTTTTCACCTTATAAACTGAATCCTCGATGACTTTGACGCTTTTGTCAATCTGGATATAACCGTAGCCAGTTGCCGGACGAGTCGGTTTAATTCCAAAGGTTACTAAAGCAATATGATCCCTGGCGAACCGAAAACCGATACCGATTGATTTTTTAAACTCGTCGATATTGCTGATATAATGATCAGCCGGAAAAACGCCGATAACCGCTTCCGGGTCTTTATTAACGATTAAAGCTGTAGCCAGACCAATAGCTGGCGCCGTATTTTTACCATAAGGTTCACAAATTATGTTTTTCTCCGGAAAGCCTTTTAAGGTTTTTAAAATGCTCTCTTTCATATTTTGGGCAGTGATGATAAAGATTTTCTTCTCATCCGAAACACTTTTCAACCGTTCATAAGTCATCTGAAGCATAGTGGTTTCACCAATGACATCTAATAATTGCTTCGGACGTTCGCGGCGACTGCGAGGCCAGAAACGCTTACCAATTCCACCTGCCATAATTACGGAATACATTTTTGAATACTCCTATTTAAACTAAAAAATTTCACAAAAGACTGCGCAAGGAAATCCACTCTGAATTTTTATAAAATAAAGGTGAGTCTGCTAAAGAATATAACAGGATGTTATCAGCCTTTAATCTTTTCTGGTAATTCACCGCAGTCATTAGTAACTCCAATTAACTTCGGCTGTTTCCCAGCGGGAGCGCACATTAATTTCGTCTTGATATGTTCGATACGGTTCCGCCGGGAGATAGGGTGCTAAGCGCCCGAAGTCGTATTTTCCATTGCAATTGCGGTCTTCCCAAATGGAAAATTTATATTTTCCAGGCAGTAAATCTATGAATTCGTAGAATCCGGTACTGTCAGGTTGAGTCTGACGGAAAAATTTATCAGAGCCGGTGAGTAGAGCGTCAATAATCAGATTTTTGAGATTACCGCCATCTCTGGAAATAATTTTACCCGAAATACTGCCGAACAAATTTTGATCTATTGTACTGAATTTCAAGATGAATAAAGAATCCTGAAAAAAATTACCGGCATAGTCGCACCAATTTCGGCAATTGATCTGTAACAAATAATTGGAAGCCGAAATTAGTGGCTTCTGCGGTTCAATGATAAAAGAATTGGCGTCAATCCAGGATGAATGGATTGCAACGTTTACTGTATCGTAGTAAAAAAGGGCAATGTTCTGCGCTAAAGTATCTTGATAAACCGGTTCACTCAGGTTGATTTGTATTGCCGTTGACAATTCAACGTTGGTGGCATTGGCTAGTGGGTTTGTAGAGATAATTTTCGGCTTTAGAGTATCCAAGCGAGTCGTCCAAATAAATTGGGCAGTGCGGCCGTCAATGGGAAGAGTATCAGCTTCTACATCTCTGATTCCCGATACGCTAATCTGGTGTTCGCTTTGAGGGGTAAGACTGTCAGCCAACAACATAATCCGGGTCGGTTGCTCCTCACTTATCCAGGCATGTTTTACTATAACCTTTTCATCCGAAAAAACAAAATTAGCCCGCGTTAGTTGAGTGTCCATCAAGGGGCGAGAGAAGTTCAATTCCAAATAACCATCAATCGGTTTAGCGTTTATTAGCCGGAACGGTTTCAAATACCTTTTTGATAAGCGAAAATTGATATTTTCAAGATAATCGTGCCGGTTTTTAATAATAAGTGGCTCAGTCTGGGGCAGTGCCAGCAGATCGTTTTCGGAGACGAATTTAGGACGGAGTCTTTCACCGGAAACCGCCAGAGCGCGATATTCGCCGACCGGTAAATTAGTCGCCTGATAATTGCCATCTTTATCCACCGAAATAATATAATCCGGCTCAGCAAGCCAGAGGGAATCGGGAAAAACCGTATTTTTTTTATAGAACCAAACCTCGGTTTTGGTATTAGTTGGAATGTCAGTCACGACTCCAGCTATCATTCCTTGGTCAATCGAGTCGCCGGTGGCAAAGGCAATTTTGATTTCCTGAGCGGTGGGATTGTTCTGGTAATCTTTCACATTGCGCCCAAAATTGAAGATGTAGGTGCGATCTGGTTGTAACGGCTCGTTTAGTTTGACGATCACCTTACGGTGTTTGACTTTTACCTGGGGCGCAGTTGAGAGGTTCGGTGTTACTTGCAAAATCCCATCAGTTATACGTGCATCAATTGGCTCAGAAAAATTCAAGATGAGATCAGGGTTAAGATCAACGTTGGTAGCGCCGTCTTGTGGAAAACTTGCCAAAAGCACCGGACCGGTGCGATCTACCGGACCTCCACCAGGACCGCCCTGAGCCGCACATCCGATAAGAACCGCACAAATCGCTATCAGAAATGTCCATTTTATTTGGCGCGCAAAGGTTGTCATTAATTTGAGAACTGACATTATACTAAGTTTATTAGAACAGAAATGTATGAATCGTTCCGGTTCGGTTTAACCGGTTTAATTGTCACTAAATAATGGCTAATTGTTTACCTATTTGGGCAAATTTGTCCAAAACAAAATCCAGCTGTTCCTGGGTATGAGTGGCGATATAGCTGGTCCGAAGGCGCGAAGAGTTGCTGGGAACTGCCGGACTGACAACGGCATTAGTATAAACACCGGCTTCGAATAACATTTTCCAGAACGTGAAAGTTTTCATATCGTCACCAATAACAATCGGAATCACCGGGGTTTCGCTAGTCGAGGTGTTAAATCCCAAACGCTTAAATTCCCGGCGCATATAATTACCAATATCAATTAATCGCTGACGGCGTTCGGGTTCAGATTTGATGATCTGGAGAGCGGTCCGGGTAGATGCCACCACACTCGGCGGCAGACTGGCGGTAAAAATCATACTCCGGGCAATATGTTTGATGTAATCTATAACTTCAAACTCACCAGACACAAAGCCGCCGACAGCGCCGAAAGACTTAGAGAAAGTGCCCATAATCAAATCAACCTGATCACTCAAACCAAAGTGAGCCGCGGTGCCATTACCATTAGGTCCCAGAACACCCAAAGAGTGGGCGTCATCAACCATAATTCTAGCCCCGGAAGCTTTAGCAATCTGTACAATTTCGGGCAAGTTGGCGATATCGCCTTCCATTGAAAAGATGCCGTCCACAATTACTAATTTTCCGCTATTGTCTGGTACATTTTTCAAGACTTTAGCCAGATCACTCATATCGTTATGGCGATAACGGACGGTATTAGCCCCGGAGAAACGGCAACCATCCACGATGCTTGCGTGATTAAGCCGATCAATGATAGCATAATCTTTTTTGTGCAGGAGACTTGAAATAACTCCCATATTAACCAGATAACCGGTTGAAAATATCAGAGCGGCTTCTTTGTTGGTGAACTCAGCCAGTTCCCGCTCGAATTCCTCATGAATGTCCAGAGTTCCGTTCAAAAACCGACTACCGGTGCGGCCGGTGCCATATTCGTTGAGTGCCTTCTGAGCGGCTTCAATAACTTTTGGATGATGAGTCAGTCCTAAGTAATTATTAGAACCAATCATTATTTTGGGCTGACCTTTATAAATCATCACCGTGTCGTCACCACCCGAAAATGGTATAAAATAGGGATAATATCCATTTTCACGCGCAATCTGAGCATCTTTATAAGCGTAGCACTTTTTAAATAAATCCATTGTTCACACCGTAATAAATTTCAATATGCGTTGCAAATTTAAAGTGGGATATATTGATTTGCAAATTGATAAATAACTGAGGGAAGCATAACAAATAGTGTGGCGCTCACCTGGTATAATTTAAAGCTTGTGATTCTTGTTGCCATATCTGATTTAATTTTTTTGCTCTTAGGGTGAGAAGATTGTTAGCGCCTTCGTGAGACCACACTTGCCTAATGGCAGTCAGGGACATACCTTGTCTTTTAAAGCGTCGTCCAACCAAAATACCAATATTCTTTTCAATTCCACCAGAGCCATGACGCTCCCCTGGTGGATATTCAATGGCTTTTTGATTATTCCCTAAATATTGCATCAGTTCATCTACTGACTTCCCAGATAGATTCTTCCGACTACATAAATTCTGAACTAACCTAATGATTTCCTCGCCAGTTTTATAATAAACTGCCTGGCTCAAAGTATTTAATTCCTGCTCATCTAAAACAATACCACAGGCTTTCTTTAGATGGTATAAATCCAGCCGCTTTTGAGCTTCCGGAAACACATCCTCAGCAACACTATTTAACCATTGAGCACCATCACTCAGAAACAATATCTCCCGGCGTAAATCCAGTCCATTCTCACGACAAAAGGCATAAAAATGCTCACCAAAGGTCTCACTATCACTAACACTACCATAAGCCACTTTATCCATTAAACGACGACGCTTCTCTCCCATCTGAACTACCTGGCTATACATTATGCCGCTCTTAATCTCAAAACGATCTTCTTCTGCCTCACGACTACTAACCATCGTCCCATCCAGTTCTATGTAGACCGGACTAACTAAACCTGACTCTTTGCCACCTGACTGGCAGGCAGGTAACTGACGATAATCCTGACAATAATCATCACCACCCTCTTCAAATATCTTGCACCGTATTTGCTCCTGTCGATCACGTCCATCCTGACCTAAGCGTTTTACTTTACGCCAGATCGTTTGCGAACTGATCGCTACCCCCTGTGGCTTTCTTGATATAGCGATTAGTCCTCTGGTAAGGTACATCTGTGACCAACTCCAATAGCAAGTCCATTAGCTCTCCACTAATTCCATCCTCCGGTAAAATAAACAATAATGGATATATATCCGGCCAACCTTTATGAACATAACGTCTCATCTTAATCCCAATTACCCCAAAATAACAACGTACCTGACGATGAATATAGCCCTTATGACGATATTGAGGATAATGCTGTCTCAAACGTGTCCCTAACTCCTGATCCCACTCTTCTAAAAATTGTACCATTTGCTCACCTACTTTCTCCCGTATTCCCTTAATCAATTTCGCCTCAAACTGATTAAAATTGTGATACTCATTCTCTAAATTAATCTTGAAATTAATCTCTTTCATGGCTTGCCTTTCCTTTTCTATGTTTTTAAACAACATCAATCTACCTGTTGGGTAGACAGGTCAGACAGGAAGGTGAGCCTTTTTTTTGGCTTTTGCCACACTTCCTGTTTTCCGCAATGGGACACCCTAAAAATTTTTATAAACAATTCTGTACAGTTCAGCTTGTTCCTCATCCATGCTAAGAAGTTTGGATTTTGTTTGCTTTGATTCTGGTAACGTATAGGTAATTTGATACATGTTTTGTGTCAACTCTCTAGCCCTTTTTAGTGATATATCCGATTTCTCTTTGTAGAGAACTCTTTCAAGTTCCTTGAGTATGCAGTAAGCCGAAAAAGCAATACAGATATGAGCTTCTATGCGATTCCTTATCCTGTGATAGATGGGACGTATGCGTAAATCTGTCTTGGATATGCGGAAAGCTTTTTCAATCTGCCAAAGATTCTTGTAGTTTTCCATTACTTCCTTATCCGATAACTTGGTATTGGTCAAATAACCTTTGATGCCGTCCCATCGCCTGTCATTATCGTATTTCTCGTAATCGATTTCTACAGTAATTTTACCACTTAACTTGAGATATTTGTTATATCCTCTGTTGTTGATACTCGATTTGGTCAATTTGCCCGATTTGATTTGCTTTTCAAGCCTGGCTAAACCCCGTTTGCGGTTGTACGCATCCTTTTTGGCTCGGAAAACTGAATAGTTCACTATCAATCGAGTATTAGCTGATTTTTCCATGCTAACCGTCATCCCATCGCTAAATTCTGTGGCAAGTATTTTCTCTTTTATCCCTTCACTTTCATTTTTAATCCTTGCCCCAAGAATATATTCATAGCCTGCTGATTCCAATGCTTTGATGTTTCTGTTGGAGAGAAGCCCTGAATCGGCTATCACTACAGGCTTATTTAAATTGAACTTGCAACTCATTTCTTCAAGAAAAGGTATCAGGGTATAACCTTCATAGATGTTCCCCTCAAAAATATCATACCCAATCGCATAGCCTCCCAATCCAACAAGCAGTCCCAGATAAATTTGCGGACATTGATGCTTGCCGTCTTTACTGAAACCAATCTTACGCAAGTCATCCTCATCGCTGGTTTCAAAGTACAACGTAGTCAGGTCATAGAACACAACACTAACCTTGCCTTCCAAAACCTGAAGAGTATGGGCAAAAGCAATTTGTTCTACTTGAGGTTTGAGTTTTCCGCTTAATTTGTCCAAAAAGCGGTAAACCGTGTCTATCTCTATATCCTTCCCTTGATAGCGATGAAGGTAGTCAACTGTTTTTAACTTGCTTAAGGGAAAAGCCAAACGCGCTATGACCAAGTGCCTGAACAGTTCCTCTTTTATGACATTAAAACCAATATAATCGTAAATCTTGCCAAAAATCAATTCTGGCCCACCGGTGCGAATACTGCTATTGCCGAGCAGGGAAAAGGCTTGCTCAATAATTTCATCACTCTCGTAACCAAAAAACTTCAGTTGTTTTCCACTCAAACGCTCTATCTCCTCCCTGCCAAATTGCTCTAACCTCTCAATTTCGTGCCGCGCCATGGCACAACCGATGGTTTTAACCACTTTATATTTACCTCCGGACTTCTGTATCACTTGTACAGACTGACTTCCAGATGCATTTTTCTTTTTTCTTACAAACATATCAAAAATTTTGGGACACCCAAATTTAAAAAAATAATATTGATTATCAATAAGTTACGTGGGTGTCCCAAAAAAATGCGGAAAACAGGAGGTAACTGACGATAATCCTGACAATAATCATCACCACCCTCTTCAAATATCTTGCACCGTATTTGCTCCTGTCGATCACGTTCATCCTGACCTAAGCGCTTTACTTTACGCCAGATCGTTTGCGAA